>PDWI01004586.1_pt1 | contig 49426 bp, 40 predicted proteins | sample 1430891 | NCBI WGS metagenome assembly PDWI01 (sample SAMN01162508, study PRJNA174530) | Oral metagenome, whole genome shotgun sequencing project. | biome: Marine environment; feature: Marine mammal; material: Swab sample of the gingival sulcus; isolation source: swab sample of gingival sulcus...
CTATAAACTCAACAGACGCTATTTTGGTGAAAACCTATTTGATAGACTGGTTATAGCTGTCAATCATCAATACTGGTATAAAAGTGTGTAATCAAATATATTTTTTCCTGTTTTCGTATAAAAACAACTAATTTATATTATTTATAGGTTAGTTTTTACATCACACTAAATTGCCTTAAAGTAATTATCACAATTATGAAACCCTTATATCAAAATTATATTTTACTTGTATTAGTTTTAGTCTTTATTAATTGCAGTAAAGAAGAACTTTCTCTTGACCCTAATGTAAATATATTAGGTAAATGGAAGATTATTGAGAATTCTTTAGGGCCAATAAGTTATCCTGGTGCTTATGAAGAGTATTTAATGGATAGCATACTATACATCTATAATAGTAAAGATGATTATTTTTATGATCAATATTGGTTTAGTAATTCCCTTTTATACAAAAAACATATATATATAAATCAAATTACTAAAGACACTCTACTAGTTGACATTCAATCATATCAGTATGAATTTTTGGATAATAACACTTTAAGACTTGATATACAGAATCCTGCATTGGTTCCTACTTTTATTTATAAACGTATAAATTAAACAATGATTATTAATCAAATATCCATTGTAAAGTATTGATATTTATACGATATGACTTTAGAGGAGTTGGTATGATCACGGGCGGTTCCTGTGATTCTTTTAAAAGTAGTTAAATGGGGGCAGTAGTTTCAGTTTGGAACAGATTTTCTAATGTGCAAATCTGGATTATCTTGTTAAATAAGATTTGGTATGTTAGAAAAGAGTAAATTTGTAACCATAAAATTACTTTTGTAATGAAAAGGGGCTGGCTTTTTTTTGCGGCGATAATTGTAATATTTTTTTTAGTAAGGTGGTGGTATAATAATCCGTCAACTTCTGAATTGAGAAAGGTTTACAGCAGCGGTGATAATACCCTTTGGCCAGAGCCCCATTTGGATTTGTCAGTTGTTCCTTATTTTGAGGAAATTGGGCCATTGCCCAAAATTGAATTTCCGGAATACAATCCTTATTCTGAACCTAAGAAAGAGTTGGGGAAACTACTTTTTTTTGATCCCAGGCTTTCGCGTTCCGGACAGATTGCCTGTGCTTCCTGCCACGACTCTCAACTGGGGTGGGCAGATGGCAAAAGGGTGTCTTTTGGACATGACCGAAAAATGGGTGCACGCAATGCAATGACAATTTTAAATTCGGGTTTTGTAGATTCTTTATTCTGGGATGGCAGGGCTGTTTCACTTGAAGATCAAGTCCATTTCCCCATTCAAGATAGTGTGGAGATGAATGCCCCATTTGATATGGCTGTAAACAATATTTCTAAAATTGCAGGATACCGCACTTATTTTGAAAAAGCTTTTGGAGACAGCAAAGTTACCAAAGAACGGATAGCTAAGGCCATAGCAACTTATGAACGAACTATTGTAAGCCGCAAAAATCGGTTTGATAAGTTTGTTGAAGGCGATAGTACACAACTAACCGATAGTGAAATATTAGGGTTACACTTGTTCCGCACAAAGGCAAGATGCATCAATTGCCATAATTCTCCCCTGTTTTCTGATAACAGTTTTCACAATACCGGACTCTCTTACTACGGAAGGAAATATGAAGATTTAGGTAGATATGATGTAACTAAAAAGGCTAAAGATGTAGGCAAATTTAGGACTCCTTCGTTACGAGAACTTCAATTTACCGCACCTTATATGCACAATGGCCTGTTTCCTATACTTAGCGGTGTTATTAATATGTATGATGCCGGCATGCCAAGACCCAAACGAAAAAAACACCAATTAAACGACAGTCTTTTTCCGGCTACTACACCTTTGGTAAAAAAACTAAATCTTACAGATGCCGAAAAAAAAGCATTACTTGATTTTTTACTTGCTTTGAGTGAAAGGCGGCACCGTGAGCAACCGCCCCGGCTTGTACAGTAATATTTTAACGGCTCCAGGGAGCCAATAATCGGTTTTTGCTTTTTAAAGCCTCCTTTCTAACCTTTTCGGGATAGGATTTGTCCTCTATTATAGCTGTGCAACAATCTATAATCTGCGGTTTCTGATAAGATAGATTAAACCAACCTAGAGCTTCTAACATAAGTACCTGTTGTTTTGGGTTTTTGGAATCTTTTAAAAATTTGCAAAAATCTGGTACGCCCGGATGATAATTATAGTTTCGCAGCGAACGGATGGCAAACTTTACCTTTTTGTTAGAACTATCCGGATTTAGGATTTCCGTGACAGATTTATCCCAGCGTCCCGTATTTTTTTCAAGTTTGCGTTTAATTTCCGGCTTAACCTTATCTGAGTGGATATAATTTGTAGTCTTTTGGTAAATAGTATCAAAGGCATTCATTATCGCTTCTTTTGGAAATAGTTGAAGGGATTGTTTTATGTTGAAACTTTCTCGGATACTCGTATTATTTGCAACGGCGGCAGTAACTAAAGGAGCAACCAGTTCCTCATCTCCGCATTTGCCTATCAGGTAAAGTGCCTCCCTCCTTATAAGTTCATATGAATCTTGTATTGCCAAAACCAGTGCTTTTTTAAAGTTTTTATCGTTTAAAGCTGTAAGGAGCTTAAGGCTTTCCATACGAACTACTTCTTGTGTGCTGTTTTGAAAGGTGTTAAAAAGTAAATCCGAGATTTCCGGATAATTGTTTTCGTAAAGTTTTAGCAGAGCTAGAGCCTGAATATCAGGATAAGAGGCATTTAATTGATTCTTCCAAAAATCTATATCCAAATCTTTATCTGCTAAAGCCTCGTTTAAATTAAATGGAGCCATAACTGATGAAAAATGGAAAGTTGGGTCACCTATAATGTGTTCGTCAGGCCATTTGTCTTGTAGGGTACTTACCGAATTGGCATGAACCACTATGGTATTTCCTTCTCCAAAAATGTAAGCACCGGAGAGATATTCTCCCAATTGAAAAGCACCATTAAAACACGAGTCAAACATAATAAACCGGGCATTGGGAACATACCCTTCCATATCGGCCAAAGTAACATCCATTTTTGCATAGTTGATGGAATCTATTCTGATTTGATTTTCATCAAAGGTGCCTTCAAACCAGTCTAAGGGCACACCATGACGTTGATGGTAGCTCTGTTTTACTTTTTCGGTATTTTGCCCTTTTTGTTTTGCAATTCTTAGTTTAGAACGTAAAAACAACTTAATTCCTTCTACCTGTTGAGTGATTCCTTTGGCATCCGGAAGGCCATTTAAATATTGTACATCTTTATTCCCGTGGTGATGCAATAAAGCCATATCCAAATCATTGCGTTGTAATTCGGACATTAGTCGTTGACGAATGTGTTTGTCGAATGAAAAATCGATATATTCCAGTCCGTTTTGCTGTTTTTTTAGCCATGGAAATTGCTCGTATAATGCTATTTTTTCATCCATTCTGGCAAGCATGGATTCAGAATTATACCCATGGCCAGCAAAGAAAAGAACCTCATCCAAAACGTTTTTCTCTTTTTTTAAACGAACCACTTTTGTCAGATACTTTTTTAGGTCTTCGTATTTATGGTCTGTTTCAAAAGGTTTTATCCTGCCCGTGTAAATTTCCGGTGCCAGATATTGGGATGATTCTGGTTTTAAGGAATAATAATGCAGGTTGGGATGTATTGAATCTTTTTTTAAAAACTCAAATCTTAGGTCAAAATCATCATAAAATCTATCGGAAGGAACGGATGATTGTTCCCATGAAAAACGATCTTGGTCCATTTTAAAGGCTCGTGTAAAATGCTGGGCATCAAGAATCATGGGTACGGGAATATCTCCTATAAAAACAGCACCTTCTAAAGGATGTTCCTTTTTTTGGTAATATTGCATTAATTGTTCTCTGATAGAATTGGAATCGCCTACGGAATCTACTATAATAAAGGGTTCTAATCCATCTTCGGCTATAGAAAAAGCATAGGCATCTACCGCTGTTTTGGCATGCGTATAGCTGTCTTTATCAATAACAATAGCAAATCCCGGGGTTCTTGGTAAATTACTGCAAGATAATACCAACATGCTCAAACAAAGTATTATGCAATAACCCGACCTGAAATTCATATTGTTTTAAAGTCTATGTTTTATCTTTAAATAATTTTGGTCTTAAAAAGATACTCCCATTTTTATTACGCTATATAATCGATAGGCATTATTATCAAAATAGGGAACTTTATCCATGGTTTTAATCCATCTGCTTTCAAACGCCAAATATGGCAATACTTTTGATTTAAACAAATAGGGAAGCCCAAATTTTATGAAGCCGTTTAATTGGAAGTTATCAGTACTTCTGTAGTAATGATCGGGGTATGTTACCCTTTCTACTAATAAGATTTGATCTATCTCCAAATCGGATTGTAAATTGTATCGATAACCAAGATTAATATTGAGGGAAAGATTGGTTTTTCCCAATTGCCATTGTTTATAGCCGCCTATATTTCCGGTTAAATTGTAGATGTCTTGTTTATAACCTTCGGGATAGAAATTACCCATATCCATTTGAAACTGAACTCCTGCAGAAAGAATATGATTGGTAAATCCATCTTTCTTTTGATGAATCATGTTGTATTGTATGCCTGCCTTGGCAATGGCTTTTTTGTATCGAATAGATTCATTATACACCTGCCAGTATTGTGTGCCATCGCCGCCGGTAACCTGTTTTTGATCAAACCATTTACCTTTTACTTCGGTAAGGCTACCCTGAAGTTTTATTTCATTAAGCCCATTATCATGTAAAAAACGGATGCGATTGGTTAAATTCAGCGTAAGAGCAGAATAGTCTCCGGACAGGAATCTTGTATTTATTGTTCCTTCTTGTGCTCTTTCATATTCACTCAACAATTGCAGTTCCAAAAGATTAGTCCAGTTGGTATTTTTATATTGTGCCTGTAAGCTGCCTCCGTAGTTCCATCCTTTGTAATTTCTTGAAAAATAGTCATCAGACAAAACAAGGTATTTACCAAAGCCCATAAAACGGAAATAATGGTAATTGGTGTAATGGTCTTCTACATCAAAATCTACTTCCTCCAGAAACCGACTCACTAATAAATTGGCACCTATTTCCCAATTGTCATGAACTAAGGTAATCCCGGGTCTAGCGGAAAGTATCATTGAAGAAATCCTAGGACGGGGATCAGTTTGATCTACCTTTTTCCCAACTTTATACGATACGGATAATCCCCATTTTAGAATTCCCGAAGCATTTTGGGAAGCCACTTTGCCTTCAAGGTTAAAAATTTCGTTATCGTAATTTCCACCAATAGAATCGGCAATAATAAAAGGATTTTCCTCTGCAATAAACGATACGTCATTCCAATTGAGCGAGTGTTCCTTACTTTTTCGGTAGCCCATTTTACCGTAAAATGTTATGTTGTTGGGCTTGGAATAGCCTTCTGTGGCAAAACTGATGGCATCAATGGCTTTGGGGTTGTTGTAATTATAAAAACTCCCTCCAGTGTGTTCAAACCCAAGGAAAACATCAACAATTCGTTGGTCTATATTGGTCAAAGCAGCAGGATTGTTAGTAGTGAGCCACGGATGTTTTACGTATAATAATTTTAATTCATCCATATTTGTGATACTATCATTCAAGTTGTTTTGGGCCTGTGATATAAGACTACAAGACAAAAGAAACAAAGTGCAAAAACAGTTTTTAGCACGCATAGGTTATTTAAAATTGAAAGGCACACGGAGGTGCCTTTCTTGTGTATGAATTTAATTAATCTACTGCTGTTGGGTGTATAAATGGTGTAGGTGTTTGAGAACCAAGAAAATCTTCTGTTGAATTGTTGGTATCTTTATAAATAACCTTGCCATCTATAATTTGTTTTACCTTTCTTCTAATACTCTCGCCAACGTAAGTTCCTGAGCACCAAACTTTACCGGCATCTAAATCGGCAGGTATTCTTTTATGTCTTTTGTTCTCTTCTGCACGAACTACCTCAACAGCATCAATCACATATTCTTTGGGAACCATTAGGTATTCTTTGGTGGAAGTACTGCCGGGACGTGTCATTAAATTTGAAGGATTCTGTGCCCAGGCTACAGGGTCGGTTCCATCAGGTAATCTAAAGATAATAACTCCTGCTCCAAAAACCGAGTGAAGCCAATCGTACATTTTTGTTGATGTGGTAAACATCATAGAAAGATTGGGTACGCCGGGGGCATCGGCATCCTTGCCATTATTGATGTCTCCACAATAGGTTTCCCAATTTGCATTACCTAAGTTTACAGGAGAATCAGGATTGCCTGCCGGGTCAGTTTTGTGATCTATACCATCTTGAGCAATAACAATACTGGTACGGGCTTCTAATGGATAATCATCTCCGTCTCCGGGAACATACCATACATGAAACTGTAGTGGTAACCTGTCCATTAATTTACCGTTTTCATCAACCCAATCGCTTTCACGAGAACTGTTTGGCTGCATAACACCAATACATAGACCATCCAAATAAATGGTATCATCAGAGTTATTGTAAATTTCATGAAACTGATCGGAATAATATCTTCCATCTTCAGGGGTTTTTGACCCTGTATAATAGATTTCTTTAAAAACTAATCCTCCTCCAAGAGCTTTAGCCGTTAATGTAATTTCAAAGGAGGCATCAGATGAAAGGGTTGTATTGTCCAAGACTCCATTAAAGGAAAATTCTTCATTTTCGCCAACGGCAGAAATAGAATACGTTCCTGATTGCAATCCTTTAAGAGTGGCAACGCCATTTGCATCGGTAATAGCCTTTATAGTATCTCCTGAAAGAGTATTGGTAAAGGTAACACTTATTCCTTCAGCAAGGGTGTTATCGTATCCGTCCGGATATTTAACCGTTATGGTAGCGGTATAGGTCTTAGCTATATCATCATCGTCCTTGTTACAAGCTACGAAAAACAAGATCGCAAGGGTCATAAATAATAATTTGAATTTTTTTGTTTTCATAATATTAGAATAATTAGGGTTAAAATTTAAGTTTTACTTCTGCCCCAAAATAAATTGAGGTATTGCGTTTAGAATATCCACTTGTTCTATCAGATTTATGATAAGGTCGGTGGTTTAAAAAATTATTAGCGGTAAAAGAAATATCCAGATTTTGAGCCAATTCCTTAGTCAATCTAAGGTTAAATTGTGCTACAAACGGATAGCTTTCTTCCAAAAAATAATAATCTGAATAGGTGTCAACCATAGTACGGTATGGAACTTGCCGATACAATGTGCTATCCCATGTGTAATAATTTCCCGCTAAGTCAATATAACCCAGAGGGGCTACATTTTTTAAAACATTGTTGCCTTGGTATGAATACACATTGTCCACGTCTATTTTTTCACCGTTTTGGGTTACATAAACATAGGGGATATTATTTTCATCCTCATAAAGATATTGGATTTTATAAAACCAAATGAGTTGTGCGGTAAGGGAAATCACCATTTTTATGGAAGGAATGTGAGTAACTGTCCTTATATTGGTGTTTAATCTTTGTCGGAGTGTCTTGTTTCCGGCAGGAAAAATGGCTATATATGGAAATGCACCACCCTGATATAGTGTTGAAAATGACTGATAGGTCTTTTGTGTATTATATGTTTCTGTAAACAACCATGCACCATCAACAATTACATCTGTGCTTACAGGTTCTATTTTTCCAAGATTTAGGGTATATTCAATTCCTTTTTTAATCCGTACCTGATCGTTAACCGGAATTCTATAGAATGAAAATGCTGTATCTTGAACCGAAGTGGCTGGAAAAATTTGATTATTTTCATAATAATATACACCTTCTCCTTCTACAAAAAAGGGATTTTTATCAGCACCATTAACCTGATACTCGGTATGTTTTAAAAATAACGGAACACGGCTAAACCCAAATCCTCTTGTTTGTTTTTCATGATAGGCCGTTACCTTTCCCGAAACTTTGCCTAATGAAAAATCAAGGCCTGCCTCAAACTTTTGATTATAAGACGGTTTAAGGTCGGAGTTGCCGGTATCCTCAACTATTTTTGTGGTAACTACGGCTAGGGAACTATCACTTCCGTCATAATAATTAAAACTAATTGAGTCAAAATAAGCCTTGTCGGGATAAAGATGGAGCAATGTGGGCATTTTTGCAGCTATCCCGTAACCAAAACGTAAGGCCAGATCATTGAATGTGTTGTTATTTGTATTGTTAAGGAACTGATATCTTAAATTCACCCTCGGTTCTAACGTAGTATTTCCATTGGTGGTGAACAATCCTTGAGGTTGAGTATTGTTGAACCGCAAGCCCATTCGACCAGTAAATTCTGTAAGCCCAATCGGAAAAGAAAAACGGTCGTCTACAAAAATAGCCAGAGTATTCAATGAAGGAATGTCCTTGTACGACCGGGGCCTGAGAGTACTGATGGAATTGATGACCGGAGGGTAGTTGATATTGAATTGTTTGCCATTGCCATTATTACCATCCGTACGCCATTCTACTCCCAATTTGATATTGTTGTGCCAATTACCAATATTGAAAGCCATACTTCCCTTAATCTGGGCAAAAATATTAAAAGGTTTGCCATCTATCGTCATTTCAGAATAATATTCAGAGGGAATAAAATTGGCCTCGTGTTCCCCTTCTTCATAGGAGGTTGCCAATGGCATGGTACCCGCTGTAACCGTTTTTAAATCTTTGATGTAATCTTTGTTATGGGTATAACTTCCGGAAAAATTATAGGATAGGTTGGTAAGCCAAGGCAGGTCTAATTGCCACATTCCGTTTAAACCCGCCCTAAATCCTTTAAAACTGGAATTAATAACCTCATCTGATTTTAATTCCGGATCAGTCTTCGCATCATCTATAGTTTCAAAATATGACAATCTTACATTAAAGGAAATGGGTTTAGTTTCTTTTAAAAACGTATTAGAATAACCCAAATTACCTGTTAATCTTTTAAAACCTTCGTATTTTCTACGTTTGTCTTGATAAGATTCGGTATAATCAATTCCAAAATTTAAACTTCCTTTTTCATTGTTTAGGAGAAAACCTTTTCCCAGATAAAATATTTTGGTTTCCGGATCAAGGGCCATTTTACCCTCGTAAGGAGTTTCACCTGCTTTGGTTTTTACTATTACGGCTCCGGAAGTAAGATCGCCATATTCTGCTGATGGAATACCTCTAATTACTTCTATAGACTCAATATTGTCTGTTGTAATGCTCCTAAGGTCAATACCGGCTCCTGCTACCGTTGGAGCTTTATTACCGGTGCCAGACCTTGTTGTAGAGGTTACTTGCAGGTTAGCATTGTTAGAAATTGGTACACCATCAACTATAACAGCAGCACCAAGAGCACTGTTGTCATTTTCTTTCATTTCTCTGAGTTTTATTTGAGCGGGAGTGGCCAAAGTGGGATTTTTAGTAATTTGTCCGGGTAATAATTGAAAAACATCAACCAAACTTTTGGGCTGTAAGTGCCTAATGGCATTTTGCTCTATTTTAGAAGAAGTGGTAAGTTTTTTTTCCTGAGCAGTAACCACAACTTCAGGCAGGCTCAATGAAGCTTGTTCTAACTCTATTATTAAAGGCTCCATTTTAGGTTTAACTACCACTGTAAATTGTATTTTAGTATAACCAAGACAACTAAGTTCAACAATATATGATCCGGAATTTAATTGAGGTATTAAAAACAAACCATCTTCATCCGTTACGCCCCATTTCCCTAAATCATTTAGCAAAAGAGTTGCCATCTCAACGGGAGTCCCTGTCTGCTTGTCCAAGACTTTGCCTTTAAAGTCAGTTTTTTCTTGTGATTCAGAGGTTTGTGTTAAAAACAAAAAAAATAAAAACAATAACAAATATTGAAATTGCCGATAATGCATAAATTATACTCAATAAAGTAATAATTGTTCAAATTTAGTTGTAATTACAATAAATAACAAATTATTCTTACTTAGTTTAAATAAGTATAATTCCTTTTTTCCTGTAATAGTATTATTTAGAGGTATTCTAAATTTGAGCTATTTTTTAGTAAATAGAAAAAGTAAAGATGATTTTCGGTAATAAAAAGTATTAAGAAAAATTAAGTTGGAGTAAAAAGGAGAAATTCTATACCTATTTCTGTATCCATTGAAATAAAAAAGCTTCACATTTTTGTGAAGCCCTTTATCTACTAGTAGCGGGGACTGGACTCGAACCAGCGACCTTCGGGTTATGAATGCAGAAAAAAGAACGTAGGGTAGATTCAACAAGCCAATGCAATTTTTTAGCCAATTTAGAAAAGTTTAAACCACTTCATTATACGGATTAAGAAATTAGACAAGGCAGTTATCCGTAAAAAGAATGGACTCAAGCCTAAACAGTTTGCAAAACGACATTAAAATAAAACAAATAGATTATATTTCACAAGAATAATACAGGTTCAATTAATTTGATTTTAATTGTATGTTTTTGAGTTGGTTTGCTATCCGTTCATGGAAATCAAAAACTCTTGATTGTTTTTGCTGAATTTAATTTTCTCACTAATAAATTCCATAGCTTCAATAGGATTCATATCCGCTAAGTATTTTCTGAGTACCCACATGCGTTGAATGGTTTTTTCATCTAATAAGAGGTCATCTCTACGCGTACTGGATTTAACCAAATCTACCGCAGGATAAATTCTCCTATTGGAGATATTTCTGTCTAATTGCAATTCCATATTGCCGGTACCTTTGAATTCTTCAAAAATAACTTCGTCCATTTTAGAGCCTGTGTCGGTAAGAGCGGTTGCTATTATGGTTAAAGAACCTCCATTTTCTATCTTACGGGCGGCACCAAAAAACCTTTTGGGTTTATGCAGTGCATTAGCGTCTATACCACCTGATAGTATCTTTCCGGAAGCCGGTGCTACGGTATTGTAAGCTCTTGCCAAACGCGTTATGGAGTCTAAAAGTATAACTACATCATGTCCGCATTCTACCAGCCTTTTGGCTTTGTCTAAAACAATATTAGCTACTCGTACGTGTTTTTCGGCCGGTTCATCAAAAGTAGAAGCAACAACTTCGCCTCTTACATTGCGTTGCATATCGGTAACTTCTTCCGGACGCTCATCAATGAGTAAAACTATTTGATATACCTCCGGATGATTGGAGGCTATAGCGTTGGCTATATCCTTTAAAAGCATGGTTTTTCCCGTTTTGGGTTGGGAAACTATCATTCCTCTTTGTCCTTTGCCAATAGGAGAGAACAGGTCAATAATTCTGGTAGATACAGAACTGTTTTTTTCTTCAATATTAAATTTCTCGTTTGGAAATAAAGGTGTTAAATGTTCAAATGCCACTCGGTCTCTAACTATACTTGGGTTTAGCCCGTTTATTTTAGAAACTCTTATTAACGGAAAGTATTTTTCGCCTTCCTTAGGGGGCCTTACTATCCCTCTCACGGTGTCGCCGGTTTTGAGCCCAAATAATTTTATTTGTGATTGTGATACATAAATATCATCGGGAGAGGAAAGATAATTGTAATCTGAGGATCTCAAAAAACCATACCCGTCTTGCATGATTTCTAATACACCCTCACTTTCAATAATGCCGTCAAATTCAAAATCTGGATCTCTGTATTTGTTCCCTTTTCCGTTGCCTTTGTGGTGATGTTTTTTTGCGGTTTTTTGACCGTTTCCGTTGTTTTTCTGGTCTTTGTTGCCGTTTTTTTGATGTGTCTTAGTTTGTTTTTTGTTAGAAACCTTGTTGTCTCGCTTATTATCCGCATTTTGATGTTTAGGCGCAGGCGATTCTTTTTTTGAATCTTCTTTTGGCTCTTTACTTTCCAAAGTTTTATTTGACTTGGATTTTGATGGCTCAGAAGAAGATGAATTACTGGTTTCTTTTTGAATACGTTTTCTGGGTTTTCTTTGCTTAGGTGCGTCGCTCTCCTTTTCTATAGCTTTAGGATTGGCGGCTTGTACATCCAAAATCTGATAAACCAAATCTAATTTTTTAAACTGTTTGTATTTTGGTACACCTATACTTTTTGCAATTTCTTGTAATTCGACTAATTTTTTTTCTTTTAATAAATTGATGTCAAGCATTGAATAAATTGAATAAATGAATGTTAATTATAAAATTTACCTTTATAAAAGGTGGGATAATGGATATGATAACTGTGTTTTGTCTTAAATATTGTAAAGAAGTAACCTACAATACCTTGTAATTAGCTTTGCAATAATACAAATTAAAATTAAATAAATAATTTTTTTGTAAAAAAGTTTAATTATTTTTGCCAAAAATATAGCTTATACGGCAATGATTCAAAGAATCCAATCCATTTATTTACTCCTTTCTGCTGTTTGTTCTCTGGGGCTTACTCAGTTTTTAGTTTTGTGGGGCCATCAATCAGATGGGGTAATCTATGTGTTTTCGTTATTTAAAAGTGAAGAATTGTATTTAAAGATTATTCCCTATCTCTTTATTTTTTCCGGAGCTTTAAGCCTGATAACTATATTTTTGTTTAAAAACAGGAGAAGACAAATATCATTAAACAGATTAAATATTATTATAAACTTTTTACTAATAGGTTTAGTATTATATTATCTACTAACCTTGTCCGGAGAAAATATTATTTCTGAGAAGGGCATTGGGGTGGTCTTGCCACTGGTTTCTGTAGCTTTATTGGCTTTAGCTAATAAAGCTATTAAAAAGGATGACGACCTCGTAAAATCTGTAGATAGATTGCGATAACCTATCGTCTTAGTTATATGTGCGAAACCCGCTTTATTTAAAGTGGGTTTTTTTTACGTTTAATTTTGAATAAGAATTGGATTAACTCGTATTAATAACCTGAATTCGGTTAATATAATCCGGTATAACAAATAAATGGGATCTGTAAGATGACGAATGGGGTGTGTTTAAATATTATGTTCAAAACAAAAGCAGCTGTGTCATTAAACACAGCTGCATACTTGCAAAAATATTGCAAAAATTTGGAGTATTTGTCGTCGCTAAACACTTTTATGTATACTCCTCCATAGTAATAAGGGGAGAAAAGAATTTGGAGTAAAGAGTTCAACTCTTTTTGTAAATAGGAGTTTCTTTTCTCAATGCTAAGATAGTAAAAAAAAATAAAATGCTGTGATTATTTTTTAAAATTTTATGAAAAATAAGTTAACTTAAACAAAATCAGATGAATAAAATGTTAAAATTAGGTGTTTTTATGCCAAATTTTCAGGGTTTATAACGTAAAAAGTCTTAATTATTCATCTATTTTTGAAGAATTTAGTTCAAAAAATGAACAAACTCATGGTTTTTAGGGAGTTTAAAAAATACCTGATTTCTCTATTGACAAGCGGTGTTTATAATCTTATTTTTGGGCACTGAAGTAGTAGCTTGATATTTTATCGGTTTGTTAAAAAACAAATATCAATAATTTAAAATTTTATGAAGAAAATTTTACTTGCTCTAAATGTCGTTTTTTTTATTATCTGTTTTTGCTGACAATTCTGGTAAGTCTATAGTATTAACGGATATAAAAGGTACTTTATTGCAATCTTATCTTGCTACTATCAAAAATGATACCCAAAAAGCTGTTGCATTTATGGTAAATGCGGGTACTTTAGTTACTAATACTGTAGAAAATAATATTACCCATATTGACTTAATCGAAAACAAAAATGCTAATAAAAACATAAAACATACCATTAATATAATAACCAAAGAAAAGTCAAAAAAGCTCATGTTATAATATCTAATTTGCTTATTTAATAATCCGGAGGATGTTATTTCTTCGGATTTTTTTTTAGTTAATTAAAGATTTTTATTGTAAATTAACCGCTTAAAACCTGCCAATACATTTTTTACTAACCAAAGATGATACTAGAACAAGAGATAACGAATATTCTAAAAGATAAAATTACAGTCCACATTGCTGATGATCACAAAGTTCTAATAGACGGTGTAATGGCAGTATTAGGCTTAGAAAAGGATATTGACGTAGTAGGGTACTCACTTAACGGACAGCAAGTTCTGGACTGGTTTCAAAACCATTCGGCAGATGTTTTAATTTTGGATATAAACATGCCGGAATTGGATGGCCTGGAAGTCTTAAGACGTTTTAAATCACTGGAAGATGTGCCAAAAATAATTATTCTGTCCAGCTACGACGATATTAAACTTATAAAAGAGGTCTTAGCCATAGGTGCCAGTGGTTTTATTCCTAAAAAGTCTGCCGGTGAACTTATTGTTAAAGCCATACGTAGTGTGGCTTCCGGTAGCCAGTATTTTAGTGAAGAGGTAAAAGAAACTATGATGAAAACTCTTATGGGTAAGCCCTTGGGCGAAGCAAAAAATCCGGATGGAGTACTCATTAGCTCTCTTACCAGAAGGGAATATCAAATTCTAAAATTAATTGCCCAGCAATATACTACCAAGGAAATAGGAGATACTTTGGGGATAAGTGAGAGTACAGTAGATACCCATAGAAAAAACCTCATAAAAAAACTCAATGTAAAAAACAGCGTTGGATTAGCTATCTTTGCAATGAAAAACGAAATTGTCTAAGCTGTATTACGTGTACTTTTTTAAACTAAATCAATCCGGCTTCACAGGAAGAAGACTTGTTGTCCTTTTTGTTCTTTTATTATTTTTTACAAAGGGGTTTTCGCCAATATTTTCCCAGACAGATGGCCGTTTTTCTCAAATAAAAGAATTGCTGGAGCAACAGAACTACACTGGTGCATTGGCCGAAGCCCGAAAAGAAGAAGTAAATTATAATTACAAGACAAATACCACTGCATATCATCAACTAAACTTGCTCAAAGCTACTGCATTACACGGTTTGGACAGCGTGGAAAGAGCAGTTGACATTTTGTTAGATAAATTTGATATACTATCAGTAAACAGAGAATTTACACAGTATGCCACACAGTACAGTTTGCTGTTGGGAACCATATTTTCAGAGGCGGATAATTATAAAAAATCTATTGATTATTATCGTATTGCTTTGGAGAAATCAATGTTTGATAAGGATACCGTTAATATCTTAAAGTCAAATTTAGAAATTGGGAAAAATTATGCTTATTCCAGTAAAAATAACATCGCAAAGATTTATTTTAAGAGAATTATAGATTTTCCGAAAAATGAAGCTACGCAAAGTTACATATCAGATGCTTATAATAATTTGGCCAATTTGGTGAGTAGTGACAATTTGCCGTTGGCAGAAAAATATTACAACAAATCTTTTGAGATATTAAAGTCTCAAAAAGACACGGTAGGCTTAGCCACAGGAATGATTAATCTGGGCGGTATTTATTTTGAAAAGCAGGAGTATGAAAAAGCGATAACTGTTTATCTAAACGCTTTAGAAACTATAGAGGATGTAAAAACCGAAAGGGCTTTGCAGACCAAAGAGTATGCATTGTATAATCTGGCTTATGCCAACAAAATGGTAAATAATTTTAAAGATGCCTATTCTTATCTGGAGCAAGCTACTAATTTAACAGAAGGCCTGTCTAGTAGGAAAGTTAGTGAAAACCTGGCCGAAATAGAAGCCAAATATAATGTTGCTAAACAAGCTCAGGCGGTAGAAGAGGAGAAGTCAAAAAGATTTAGGACACAAGTGCTTTTATACTCGGCGGTGTTTGCATTTGTCGTTTTTTTAATATTGCTCTACATAGTATATCGTAATTATAAATTAAAACAACGCAATAAAATAGAGTCGTTAGAAAATGAACTCCAAATAAAGTTAATAAATGCCGCTATAGATGCCAAAGAAAAAGAGAGAAAATCTATAGCCTCTATCCTTCATGATAGTGTGAGTGCCCTATTGTCTTCGGTAAATTTGCATTTGCAAGCCAGTAAATCTCAATTCAGTCAGACTACACCTACAGAGATTTCAAAAGCTCAGGATATTGTAAATGAGGCTTCGGTAAAAATTAGAGATTTATCGCATGAACTAGTATCTCCGGTTTTGTTAAAATTTGGATTGGCCTTTGCTATTAATGATATCTGTCAGAAATATTCCAATACAGAATTATCGCTAAAAAGCAACGATAAAAATATTGAAAGGTATGATCAGGATTTTGAAATAAAAATTTACAATATCATTGAAGAACTTATCAATAATATTTTAAAACACAGCAAAGCTACGGAAGCCAATATTATATTGTTACAGATAGATAATAATATCCTTACTATACGAATAATAGACAATGGTATAGGTTTTGATACCAAGGCTGCTAAAAATAAGGACGGTTTGGGACTAAGTCATATAAATGCACGGGTAAAAGCAATGAAAGGTATCTTTACCGTAGAATCTACAACACAAAAAGGTACCAGTATTTTTATTAAAGTTCCTATAAAACACAAAGAATAACAGTTATTAGCCTCTTTTGGCCAATTCCACAATCTCCAGATTCTCTATTTTTCCATTGTTAAGGGTAAACCGAAGCATGGTGCGAACGGAGTGAAAACCGTGGTTACCGGCAGCTCCCGGATTTAGATGCAGTACTTTGTGTTTCTTATCATACATTACTTTTAAAATATGTGAATGCCCACAGATAAAAATATCTAAATCATTGTTTAAAAGAATTTCTTTAACGTGAGGGTTGTATTTTCCGGGATACCCGCCTATATGTGTTATAAAAACTTTTGTCTTTTCTACTGTAAAAATGTTGTCTAATGGAAATTCTTGTCGTATTTCATGGCCGTCAATATTTCCATAAACCGCCCTTAAGGGTTTTAGGCTTTTTAAATTATCGGCTGTTGCCAAAGTGCCTATATCGCCGGCGTGCCATACTTCATCGGCCCATTTTACGTGTTTTATAATTTTTTCATCTATATGGCCATGGGTGTCTGAAAGTAATAATATTTTTTTCAAGGTTATGACAGTTTATGATTAGCCTTGCATTCAATTTTATATCTTTGCAATGGACAAAAGTACAATATATTGCGGTATTTTATTCAACTGGCTTATCTGGGAAAACACTACAGCGGATGGCAATACCAGCCCAATGCCAGAACCGTTCAGGAAACTCTTAATAATGCGTTGCAGACTATTTTGCAAGAGCAGGCAGCAATAGTTGGAGCCGGCAGGACAGATACCGGTGTGCATGCAAGTAATATGATAGCTCATGTAGATTTGGAAAAATCTATAATTGAACAGGAATTGGTGTATAAATTAAATGGTCTGTTACCTGATGATATTGTGATTAAAGCTGTGTATGCGGTTGCAGATGATGCTCATGCCCGGTTTAGTGCCATATACAGGAGTTATGAATATAGAATTTGGCTAGGGAGAAATCCGTTTGAACTGGATACATATTGGCAATTGCATCAACAAAAACCTGATGTAAACAAAATGAACCAAGCCGCCCAAAACTTATTAAAATATACTAATTTTAAATGTTTTTCTAAAAGTAATACAGATGTAAAAACCTATAATTGTCATATTTCTAAAGCTCAATGGCAATTGGAAGGAAAGAAATTAATATTTTATATCACCGCAGACAGGTTTTTAAGAAATATGGTAAGGGCTATCGTAGGAACTTTACTGGATATAGGTTTAGATAAGCGTAACGTTTTGGAAATAGTGGAGATAATTAAAAGTGAAGATCGTTCAAAAGCAGGCTTCTCTGTACCGGCACACGGACTTTTTTTAACTAAAGTGGCATACCCTAAAGAATTGGTAAATATAAATTATGAGTAATTCAGTAACCGGAAAGGCGTTTGACTTAGTAATATTTAGCCGTATCTTATCGTATGTAAGGGTGTATAAATTCCAGTTTATCATGTCCTTATTTGCGGTACTCGCTTTGGCTCTGCTTTCCGGTGGTGTTCAGCCTTTACTTCTAAAGCATGTTGTAAATGACTATATTATTAACAAAGATGCCGAAAAATTGTTACTCTTTGTGCTCATTATGCTGGGTGTACTTCTAACAGAAGTTATTTTGCAGTTTATATTTATCTTTTTTGCTAATTGGCTGGGGCAAAATGTTATAAAAGATATGCGTACCAGATTGTTTAAACGCATTTTAAAATTTAGAACTAAATATTTTAATACTACGCCGGTAGGTAAACTGGTTACTCGCGTAGTATCTGATATTGAGACTATTGCCAGTATTTTTGGGCAAGGGCTCTTTATTATTATTAGTGATTTGTTGAAAATGGTTATTCTCCTTGCCGTAATGTTTTATACAGACTGGCAATTAACTCTTATAGTATTGGCGATACTGCCTGTTCTAATTTATGCTACTAAAATATTTCAAATAAAAATCAAAGTTTCTTTTCAGGATATAAGGAACCAAGTGGCTAATCTTAATAGTTTTGTCCAAGAACGGATTAGTGGCATGAAGATAGTACAGTTATTCTCCAGAGAAAATATAGAATATAACAAATTTGAACGAATTAATGAAAAACATAAGAATGCTTACGTAAAAACCATATTTTATTATGCAGTATTTTTTCCCATTATAGACATTTTATCTGCTGTTACCTTGGGCTTAATTGTTTGGTATGGTGGGCTTAAAGCTGCTAATGCCAACAATCCGGAAATGCTGGGCGTAATAACCATGTTTTTAACTACGGCACAAGCTCTGTTTAGGCCATTGCGGCAAATTGCAGATAAATTTAATACATTACAAATGGGTATTGTAGCTGCAGATAGGGTATTTACCGTAATGGATGTTAAAGAAGACGAGCCGGATACCGGCACATTGGTTGCACCGCATTTTAAGGGTAATATAGAGTTTAAAGATGTTTATTTTAGTTATCTGCCTGATGAACCTGTACTAAAAGGTATTTCTTTTGAAGCAAAGCCCGGTGAGACTATCGCTGTGGTAGGAGCTACGGGTGCCGGTAAATCTACTTTAATTAATTTGCTCAGCCGTTTTTACCCAATAAAAAAAGGAGCTATAAGTATAGATGGTACAAATATAAGTGAATTTACTTTGTCATCTCTGCGAAACGAAATAAGCTTAGTCTTGCAGGATGTTTTTTTGTTTTCAGATACTATTTTCAATAATATTACATTGCATAATAATGATATTACTATTGATGAAGTAAAAGAAGCGGCTCAATTAATAGGCATTCATAATTTTATAATGAGCTTGCCGGGTAACTATGAATACAATGTAAAAGAACGAGGCGGAATGCTTTCATCCGGACAACGGCAACTTATTGCTTTTTTGAGGGCTTATGTAAGTAAGCCGGCCATTTTAGTTCTCGATGAAGCTACATCTTCCATAGATGCCCATTCAGAAAAACTTATTCAAAAAGCTACGAAAATTATTACAAAAAACAGAACTTCCATAGTAATTGCTCACAGATTGGCCACCATAAAAAGTGCAGATAAAATCATAGTTATGGATAGGGGAAAAATAGTAGAAAAAGGCACACATGCAGAATTGCTCAAAAAAGGCGGTTATTACAGCAAACTCTACGAAATTCAGTTTGAAACAGCCAAAGCAAGTTAATTGATTGCTTTACAATGAATGGCTATACCAAATTTTCCAGTAGTAATGTTTTTAGATGCTCTGTGTCATCAAACAGTACAAACTCTCCATCTTTGAGGAAAGATATTTGGCCGGTTTCTTCAGATACCACTAGAGCTAACGCATCATAACGCAGTGTAATCCCCAAGGCAGCCCGATGCCTTAAGCCAAATCGTGTAGGTATAGAAATGTCTTTTTCTAAAGGAAGGATAACTCTGGTAGCAGTAATAAAATTGTCTTCTATGATAACGGCACCATCGTGCAAAGGGCTGTTTTTGTAAAAAATACTCTTTAAAATCTCTTTATTTACCTCGGCTTTTTGCTTATCTCCGGTTTGTTTAATAATTTCTAAGTTGTTATTGCGTTCTATCACTATTAAGGCTCCGGTTTTGGTTTTGGACATGTCTTCACATGCTTTTATAATACTTTCTATATCTGTGCTTACTTCATAACCTTGCTGTTGGTTAAAATTGGTAAAAATTCGCCATTGTTTTAACCAGCCTTTTTTGCTGGCAAAATTAGATGAACCAATCATTAGCAAAAATCTTCTTATCTCTTGCTGAAAAACAATTATTAAAGCAATAAAACCGCCACCTAAAAATTTACCTAAAATATCACTTAGCAATACCATGCCCAGCAGGTCTGTGAGTCGCCATATTAAATACAGAATGGCTATACCCAAAAATATGTTTATGGCTGCGGTACCTCTTATTAATTTATAAATATAATAGAGCAGAGCTGCCACCAGAAGAATGTCCAGAGCGTCTAAAAAGCGGAAGTTTAAAAAATTAAATAAATCCAAATAATTTAGGTTTTTGTAAAAGTAAAAAATTTAAACCAATTCCATTTCGGAAACTAATTTTATTACCTCTATTGCGGGTTTTACATCGTGAACTCTTAAAATGTTACTGCCTTTTAAAATCGCAATTGTATGGCCAACGGAGGTAGCATTAAGTGCCTCTGCAGCCGTTATTCCCAGTGGTTTGTACAGCATCGACTTACGCGAAACACCGGTTAAAACAGGTCGCTCTAAAACTTTAAAGTGCTCCAGATGACGGAGTAATTGATAATTTTGTTCAGTGGTTTTACTAAATCCAAAGCCTACATCAATAATGATGTCATTTACCTTTAATAAGGTCAGTGCTCTTATTTTTTTTGAGAAATATTTTATGAGTTCGGTTATAATATCATTATATTTAGTCTGTTGCTGCATGTTTTGCGGATTGCCTCTCATGTGCATTATTACGTAAGGTACCTGTAATTTGGCAATAGTTTTAAACATATTTTTGTCTAAATTTCCTCCTGAAATATCATTAATCAGACATGCTCCTCCTGCAACACATTCCAAAGCCACTTTGCTTCTAAAAGTATCTATGGAAATAAGGCTGTCTTTAAAATTTTTTATCAGTAATTCTACCACCGGAACTACTCTTTTAAGTTCAGTTTCAATATTGACATCATCCCCTCCCGGACGGGAGGAATAACCACCTACATCCAGAAAAGTAGCACCTTCCTGAAGCATCTTTTCGGCCTGAGTCAATATTTGAGTATCCGTTTTTAATTTACCGCCGTCGTAGAAAGAATCTGGGGTAATATTTAAAATTCCCATTATTTTCGGCCGGCTAATGTCTATAAGTTTTCCTTTGCAGTTTATTTGCATAGCAACAATTTTAACTTGTTATTTTATGGATAACCGATTTTGTTTTTTTAGATGTAAAATTATGTAACAACTTCATTAGTTCCTCCACGGAATTTTCCACTAATAAAAGTTTTTTATTGGTGTTGTTTAAAAAGCCTTCTTTGCACATTGCATCCAGTTGCTCCAAAGTATGGTCAAAATAGCCGTTTATATTTAAGATGCCTACCGGTTTAGTTTCAATGCCCAGTTGGTTTAAAGTCAGTGCCTCAAATAGTTCGTCTAGGGTTCCAAAGCCACCGGGTAGTGCAATGTAAGCATCGGCAAGCCGGCTTATTTTTATTTTTCGTTTGGACATTTTCTTAGTATAAATCATTTTGGTAAGAGCAGTATGGGCAACTTCTTCGTGTTTGAGTAAATGCGGAATAACACCCGTTACTTCACCTTTATTTTGCAATACGGCATTAGCCAAGATACCCATAAGGCCTACTTTTCCACCGCCGTAAATAAGGCCTATTTTATTTTTGGCAAAGTGCTTGCCCAGAAGTGCAGCCTGTTCGGCATAAATTTGGTTATATCCCTTACTGGAGCCGCAAAAAACTGCTATGTTTCTAATGTTCATCGGTTGGATTTGTAGCTAAATGAGAAAAAACAAAAATAGTAATATATTTTTTATAAATTCGTGGGTTTAAAATGTGTAACGGATGCAACAAACTATAGAACAATATGATGCCGCTATAAAAATGTGTAAAGACTTGTTTGTGAAAAAGTTAAAAGATTATGGAACGGCATGGCGAATACTGAGGTTGCCATCTTTGACAGATCAGATTTTTATAAAAGCCCAACGTATAAGAACCTTGCAGCAGAATGAGATAAAAAAAGTAGATGAAGATGAAAAATCAGAGTTTGTGGGTATTGTTAATTATGGTATTATGGCTCTGATACAACTGGAACAGGGCGTTGTAGAACAACCCGATATAACTCCGGCACAAGCGGCCGGATTATACGATAAGCATATAACCGAAACCAAGACCCTGATGCAAGCCAAAAATCACGATTATGGCGAGGCATGGCGAGATATGCGAATTAGCTCTTTTACCGATTTAATTTTGCAAAAACTGCTCAGGGTAAAACAAATTGAAGATAATAGTGGAAAGACCTTAGTGTCAGAAGGTCTAGAAGCCAATTATCAGGATATGATTAATTATGCGGTTTTTGCCTTAATTCTTCTCGAAGAAACAAATAAATTATGAAAGTAATTGTACAAATATTACGTATAATCATTGCGGCAGTCTTTATCTTTTCAGGTTTTGTAAAGTTGGTTGATTCACTGGGTTCTGCTTATAAATTTGAAGAATATTTTGCTCCGGACGTACTCAATTTAGAGTTTCTAATACCTTTTGCATTGCCTTTTGCTATTTTGTTAATCTTAGCAGAATTGCTTCTGGGGGTGTTTTTGCTTATTGGATTTAAGTCAAAACTTACGGTTGTCAGCCTTTTTGTACTAACCCTTATATTTTTGTTTCTCACCTGGTATTCTGCCTATTATAATAAAGTTACGGATTGTGGATGTTTTGGTGATGCCATTACACTTACACCTTGGGAAACTTTCTATAAAAATGTGGTCTTTATTGTTTTTATTGTGGTAATCTGGTTTGGGGTTGAGTATGTCAAGCCGCTTTTTGCTCCGGTAGTGGTTAAATGGGTTTCTTTTATTACCTTTTTATTAGCTTTATTGGTTACTTATTACGTTTTACAACATTTACCCATAATTGATTTTAGGCCCTATGCTGTGGGCAAAAATATACCTGAAGGCATGGTTATTCCGGAAGGTGCCAAAGAAGCCGTTTATGAGGTTACCTGGATTTACAATGTTAACGGAAAAAATAGAAAATTTACTATGGAAGAAAAACCTTGGGAGATAGAAGGAGCCACTTTTGTGGATAGGGAAACCGTGTTGGTGGAGAAAGGCTATGAGCCACCCATTCACGATTTTTCCATGGAAAAGGACGGTGTAGATTTTACTGAATTTTTAATGCAAAAAGAAAAGTTGATGCTCATTATAATGTATGACATAGACAAAGTAGATAAAAGCCTTTTGCCTAAGGTGCAAACCCTCACCGAAAAAGCCATGCACAACGGTTATGATGTTTATGCAATGACAGCTTCAAAAAAAGAGGATTTTGAGCAGATAAAAGCAGATTATAATCTGCATTTTGATATGCTGTTCTGCGATGCAACTACTTTAAAAACCATTGTTAGAGCTAATCCGGGAATAGTAATGTTAAATAAAGGCACTATTACCAGTAAATGGAATGCCACGGATGCCGATGAAATAAAGTTATAGATGAAACAACTTCTCTTTGTGTTTTTTGGTGGCGGATTGGGCAGCATAGCCCGTTATTTTCTTGCAAAATTTTATAACAGCCCTGTTACGGGAATTCCCTATGGTACTTTAATGGCCAATGTTTTGGGCAGTTTGTTTATCGGATTAATATTGGGTTGGGTTGCCAGAACAAATACTTTGTCAGAAAACCATACCTTATTGCTTGCTACCGGTTTCTGCGGCGGATTTACTACATTTTCTACTTTTGCGTATGAAAATCATTTGTTGTTAAAATCCGGTGATTTTTTTACCTTTTTTCTGTACACACTGGTAACGTTTATCCTCGGTTTTTTGGCGGTTTTTTTAGGGATGTATTTAGTACGGTAAAAAATATTTTAGGTTTTAGAACAATTTCCCTTGATCTGCACCCTGTACTTTACCCAGATGTTTGTATGCCAAATCTGTAACTTCCCGGCCTCTGGGTGTTCGCACTATAAAGCCCTGCTGAATAAGAAATGGTTCATAGACTTCTTCTATGGTTTCGCTGTTTTCACTTACCGCCGTGGCAATGGTGCTGAGGCCTACCGGGCCACCTTTAAATTTATCTATGATGGTGAGTAAAATTTTGTTGTCCATTTCATCTAATCCGTGAGCATCTACGTTTAAGGCTTTTAACGCATATTTTGCTATACCTATGTCTATATTGCCGTTGCCTTTTATTTGGGCAAAATCTCTTACCCGTCTAAGCAAAGCATTGGCTATTCTGGGCGTACCACGGCTACGGCCGGCAATTTCAATGGCGGCTTCCATAGAAATAGCTACCTTAAGGATAGTGGCACTGCGTTGAATTATTGTGGTAAGCAATTCTGTTTTGTAATATTCCAGTCGGCTGCTTATACCAAAGCGGGCTCGCATCGGGGCGGTCAACAATCCTGAGCGGGTAGTAGCTCCTACTAAAGTAAAGGGTTCTAAATTAATCTGTACGGTTCTGGCATTAGGGCCGGACTCCAGCATAATGTCTATTTTGTAATCTTCCATAGCCGAATATAGATACTCTTCTATTACAGGACTCAATCGATGAATTTCATCAATAAAAAGTACATCACGTTCGCTAAGATTGGTCAATAATCCCGCCAAATCTCCCGGTTTGTCCAACACCGGGCCACTGGTAATTTTAATCCCAACGTGTAATTCGTTTGACAAAATATGTGCTAGGGTAGTCTTTCCTAATCCCGGTGGGCCATGAAACAAAGTGTGATCTAGGGCCTCGTTACGTTGATTGGCTGCGGCTACAAAAACTTTTAAATTTTCTAAAACCTGCTCCTGTCCGGTAAAATCCGAAAAAGTTAATGGGCGTAACTTTTTCTCTATTTCTACTTCTTCGTGAGAAAGCTGCCCGCTGTCAGGATTTAAATGTTCATTCATAATAGGGTAAATATACGTTTTTATCTGCTCAAACTAGTGTTACGTTAAGTGTAAAATTACATATAAGCCGCAGTTGCTTTTTGTTTTTTATCATTATAAAGAGTAAGTATGGTTTTGGTCTATGTGCGTCTTTTTATAATGATAAAAAACAAAAATGGACAAGAAGAGTACACTTGACTTGATACTAGCGTATATTTATCATTTCGGGAATTACCAGAGCTCCCGGAAAGATGGTTTTTATTTCTTTTAAAGCATAATCTGCTTCCAATTGTGTTTTATAATTGCCTACCCGTACTTTCCAGTCGGGCGGAAAATTTTCTATTTTAATATAAGTATCGGGAAACTCGGTGGCAAATTCATCTCTGGCTTTGTAGGCTCCTTTTTCATTTCCAAAGAAAATTTGGATTCTAAAACCTTTTGTTTTTCTTAAGCTTTTATTGTACTCTTTTTTTTGATTGATGATTTGTTTTACTTTTTCACTGGTATTAATGGTGATGGTACCTTCACTTTGAGCCCAAAGGAGATGAGGTAACCATAGGAATAAACAACCGAGAATAAATGGATAAGTCTTTGAAGATAATTTCATTACAGAATATTTATTTTGACAAAAATAAGCTATTGTTTAATTAAAGCAATACATTTTTTTATTTAGAATGAATATAAATTTCATTTAACATTATTTTTAGATTTTGGTTCTATCTAAGTATATATTATTTTTGTAATGATTTTCCAGAGAGAAATCACTAATTTGTGTATTTTTATAGAGTAATTATACCAAATTTAGCGATTGCTAATATATTTGTAAATATGATTTATAGACATCATCACCAAGTAATCCGCAGATTATCCTTTTTATGTTTTTCTTTTTTGCTTTTGTTTACCGCACAACTATCAGCTCAGGAAGTTGATGTTGCAAATGGAAAAAAATTATTTAATGCTAACTGTGCTGCTTGTCATAAGTTGGAGGGTAAACTTATTGGCCCACCCTTAAAAGGTGTTACAGAAAAACGAGAGATGGACTGGCTCCTCGCTTGGATTAAAGATAATGGAGCCTTACGGGCCAGTGGAGATAAGGATGCCATTGCCATTTATGAGGAATACAATAAGCTACCTATGGTGGCCTATCCGCAATTTTCAGACCAGGACATAAAAAATATTTTGGCCTATATAGACGGGCAAGAACCTGCAGGTGCCGGAGGTGATACTTCAGCCGGGGCAGCAACAGCTGCTGCACAGGGTATTGACTCCATGCAGGTAGTAACCGGTAAAAAATTATTTGATGCCAATTGTGCCGCTTGTCATAAATTGGATAGTAAACTTATTGGGCCGGCTCTGGGAGATGTAACAGAGCGGCGAGACACAAAGTGGTTACATGCCTGGATTAAAGACAATGCAGCATTACGTGCCAGTGGAGACAAAGACGCTATTGCCATTTACGATGAATACAGTGGGTCTCCCATGATGGCTTTTCCGCAACTTTCGGATGAAGATATTGATGCTGTTTTGGCTTACACTAAGCACGCATCAATTCTTGAAGCCAAAAAACCTGCTGAAGCCAAAGCAATTCCTGTTGCTAAAGTACCACCCACACCTTGGGCTACGTATTTTGTACTTTTGGTTATCGTACTATTAGCCGTTTGGGTTTATTTTATGTCCAAAAACGAGTTTTTAAAATTAGTTACTACAATATTTTTACTGTTAGTTGTGGCTTATTATGGTTATGGAGCCATGCTGAGTATAGGGGTAGATCAAGGGTATAAGCCTGTTCAGCCCATTGCCTTTTCGCATAAAATACATGCCGGAGATAATAAAATAGATTGTCAATATTGTCATTCTGCTGCAAAAACCAGTAAACACTCCGGTATTCCTTCGGTCAATCTATGTATGAACTGTCACCTCGGTATAACGGAATACAACGGCCCCGTTACTGATGAAAAAGATAAAGCATTTTACGATGCGGAAATCCAAAAAATATACGATGCTATTGGTTGGGACAAAGAAACCAGAAGTTATATAGAAAATTATGAGCAAAAACCAATAGAGTGGGTGCAAATTCATAAATTACCCGATTTAGTTTACTACAATCACTCGCAGCATGTAAATGTAGCGGGTTTAGCCTGTCAGAAATGTCATGGCCCTGTAGAAGAAATGGAAGAGGTAGAACAGTTTTCTCCATTAACCATGGGTTGGTGTATTGAATGCCACAGAGAAACCGAAGTGGATATGGAAAATAATGATTACTACGCCAAAATACATGAGGAACTGTCAAAAAAATACGGTGTAGAAAAAGTTACCGTGGCACAAATGGGAGGCTTGGAATGTGGTAAGTGTCATTATTAAAAAATTAAAAGATATAAAATTTAAAATTAGTTAGGTGTTTATATTACTGATAACTAATAACCAATAATAAAAAAAGAATGGCGTTAAACAAGAAATACTGGAGAAGTGTTGAAGAGCTAAAAGAAAACAGCTCTATTGTTGAAAAGCTGGAACAAAATGAGTTTGTTGAAGATTTACCTACAGATAAGTTTCTTGGTAATAAAGAAAACTTAGCATCTTCTGCTACTACGCGAAGAGATTTTCTAAAATATGTAGGTTTTACAACCGCTGCCGCATCTCTGGCAGCTTGTGAAGGTCCTGTGGTAAAATCTATTCCTTATGTTGTTAAGCCTGATAATATTATTCCCGGTATACCCAATTATTATGCTTCTAGTATAGCTAATGGAGAAGACTTTGCTTGTGTTTTGGTAAAAACCAGAGAAGGTCGTCCCATAAAGATAGAATGTAATAACTTGGCTAGTGATTTGGGTAGTACAAATGCAAGAATGCAGGCATCAGTACTGTCATTGTATGATAATAATAGGTTAAAAAATCCTTTGATAAATGGCGAAGAAGGTACTTGGAGTGCATTTGACAAGGAAACTAAGAGTAAATTGGATGCGGTAAAAGCAGCAGGTAAAAAAGTAGTTTTTCTTACCGGTACCACTGCCAGCCCATCTACGAATAGCTTAATCAGTGATTTTGCCAGACAATACGAAAATACAAGCCATGTAATTTACGATGCGGTATCTGAAAGTGGGGCATTAGATGCCTATGAAAAAATGTATGGAGAACGTGCCTTACCCGATTATGATTTTTCAAAAGCAGATGTAATTATCGCTATTGGAGCAGATTTTTTGGCCGATTGGCAAGGTGGTGGATATGACGTAAGTTACACTAAAAACCGTGTGCCAAAAAATGGAAAAATGTCCAGGCATATTCAGTTTGAATCCAATATGAGCCTTACAGGGGCCAATTCGGATAAACGGTATATGGTAAAGCCATCAGAACAAAAACAAATTCTTTTAAATATTTACAATGCCATAACCGGTAAAGGTTCCGCTAAATCAACGCCTCATGACGAAGGTGTTAATGCTGCAATTAAACAGTTTAAAAAAGCAGGAGCTAATGCAGTATTGGTAACCGGTATTAACGATGTAAATGCACAGTTATTGGCATTGGAAATAAACAGGGCTATCGGTAGTAAAGCTTTAGATGTGGCTTCACCACGCTATGTAAGAAAAGGCTCTGATGCCGCTGTTAATAATTTGATTAATAGGGAAGCTATAAAAAAGGTAGATCTTACCGTAGCTTTTGCAGAATCTAAGGATGAAACTGCGGAGGTTGTACAGTTTGTAGGGGCTATTCCGCATAATTTAGAGTCCTGGGGCGATGTACACATCAAAAAAGGCCATTTTGGCTTAATGCAACCTACCATTAAACATTTGTTTAATACTCGCCAGTTTCAAGATACACTTTTGAAATGGATGGGGAATAATTCATCTTACTACGATTACATAAAAAATTATTGGAAAGCCAATATACTTAAAGGTACTGCTTGGAATCAGGCTTTACATGACGGAGTGTTGCATTCGGGTGTTGCAGTGGATACGGTAAACCAAAGTGTTTTCAACGAAGAAATTCCCAGTAAAGTATCACAACAGGATATTGCAGTAAAAGGAGCTGCCGCTGCATTAAATAATTCCATTAAACCTGCGGATCTTGAGTTGTTTTTATATACAAAGGTAGGCTTGGGCAATGGCCAAATGGCCAATAACCCTTGGCTACAAGAATTACCTGACCCTATTACTCGAACCTCTTGGGACAATTACATTACCATGTCTCGCATTGATGCAGAAGCCAAAGGCATAAAAAACAGAATTGTCTCTAATGGTGCTTTAGATGGTGATTTGGTTTCCTTAACGGTAAATGGTGTAACTATAGAGAATATTCCTGTATATATTCAGCCGGGACAGGCTCCGGGTAGTATTGGCCTGGCTTTGGGATATGGCAGAACATCTAAAGCCATTCAAAAAGAAATGCAGGTAGGGATAAATGCCTATCCTTTTTATACCAATTTTAAAAATGCCCAACCGGTAACCGAGATAAAAAAAATGTCCGGAAATCACAAGTTTGCATGTATTCAGTTGCAAAATACTTTGATGGGCAGAGATGAAATTATAAGAGAGACTACTTTAGATGATTTTATAAATAAACCAAAAGAATCTTGGAACCCAAAGGCCCATGTTCAGTTAGACCATCAAAATGTTGGCTTAGAACGTGTAGATCTTTGGGAAGACTTTGATGATTCTCTTGGTATTAAATTTAATCTGTCTATAGACTTAGCTACTTGTACAGGTTGTGCAGCTTGTGTTATTTCTTGTATTGCAGAGAATAATATACCGGTGGTTGGTAAGCACGAGATGCGTGTAAGCCGTGATATGCACTGGTTGCGTATAGATAGGTATTATTCATCCGATATGACCGTAGAACGTGGTAAGGAAGAAGGTATTTTTGGTACGGGTGAATTTTTTAATGCCCAGACCCACCCATCGGATAATCCTGAGGTGAGTTTTCAGCCGGTTATGTGCCAGCAGTGTAATCATGCACCTTGTGAAACGGTATGTCCGGTAGCTGCCACGTCTCATGGTCGACAAGGCCAAAATCAAATGGCTTATAACAGATGTATAGGTACCAGATATTGTGCTAATAACTGTCCTTACAAAGTAAGAAGGTTTAATTGGTTTAAATATTTTGATAATGATGAGTTTAACTATAACATGAATAATAGCCTTGGTAAAATGGTACTTAACCCGGATGTGGTAGTACGTTCCAGAGGGGTTATGGAAAAATGCTCTTTATGTATCCAGATGACTCAAGCTACTATTTTACAGGCTAAAAAAGAAGGCAGACCTATCAAAGATGGAGATTTTACTACCGCTTGTTCAGATGCATGTGGTACCGGTTCAATGACATTTGGAAATATAAATGATAAAGATAGTAAAGTAAAAAAACTTAAGGAAGACGATAGAAGTTTCCATTTATTAGATTTTGTGGGAACACAACCCAATGTTTTTTATCAGTTAGATATAAGAAACACAAACGAAGCATAATAACAATAAAGAACAATATATAAATTATGGGTCATTACGAAGCACCTATTAGAGAACCGATTGTAGTTGGCGATAAAACGTATCACGATGTTACTGTTGATGTTGCCAGACCTATAGAAGGCAAAGCCAATAAAAGTTGGTGGATAGTTTTTATTATTTCGCTCATCGCTTTTTTATGGGGAGTAGGAGCTATTGCTTATACCATTGGTACCGGAATTGGCGTATGGGGACTAAACAACCGTATTAATTGGGCTTGGGATATCACTAACTTTGTATGGTGGGTAGGTATTGGCCATGCGGGAACATTAATATCTGCAGTTTTATTGTTGTTTAGGCAAAAGTGGAGAATGGGAATTAACCGTTCGGCGGAAGCCATGACTATTTTTGCTGTTGTTCAGGCCGGGCTTTTTCCTATGATTCACATGGGTAGAATTTGGAATGCCTTTTTTACATTACCGGCACCAAACGTATTAGGTTCTTTATGGATAAACTTTAACTCTCCTTTACTGTGGGATGTTTTTGCTATCTCTACTTATCTTACCGTATCATTAGTTTTTTGGTGGACAGGGCTTTTGCCTGATTTTGCTATGATTAGAGACCGTGCTACCAAACCCTTTCAGAAGAAAATTTACAGCTTAGTAAGTTTTGGTTGGAGTGGTAGGGCCAAAGACTGGCAACGTTTTGAAGAAGTATCTTTAGTTTTGGCCGGTTTGGCTACCCCGTTAGTACTTTCCGTACACACTATTGTATCTTTTGACTTTGCTACCTCTGTAATCCCCGGTTGGCACAGTACGGTTTATCCGCCTTACTTTGTTGCCGGAGCCGTTTTTTCCGGTTTTGCTATGGTGCAGACACTTCTGTTAGTTATGCGTAAGGTATCTAATTTAGAAGGATATATTACCAGAGTGCATGTAGAAAATATGAATAAGGTAATTTTGGTTACCGGTGGCATTGTTGCTGTAGCCTACCTTTCAGAATTTTTTGTAGGCTGGTACACAGGCAGCAGTTATGAAGATTTTGTATATATTTCTGTAGGTGCAGCTACCGGCCCGTATTGGTGGGCGTTTTGGGCATTGATAATATGTAACTCCGTAATACCACAGTTACTTTGGATAAAAAGCATCAGAAAAAACTATATTTGGACATTTATAATTGCCATATTCATAAACATAGGTATGTGGTTTGAACGATTTGATATTATTGTCATCAATCTAAGTAGAGGCCATTTACCTTCTTCTTGGACACAATTTTCTCCAACTTTTGTAGATATAGGTATATTTATTGGAACCATTGGCTTTTTCTTTGTTTTATTTCTGTTATATGCCAGAACATTCCCGGTTATTGCCCAAGCAGAAGTAAAAACTATTCTAAAGTCTAGCGGAGATAATTATAAACGATTAAGAGACCAATCCAGCAGCAATCAACCTGCAGAAAAAGTGGCTTTTGTGCCGGCTGAATCGGATACATCTGTAGAGGATAAAGAAGTTCAAGCAAAAACGCTGATTGAGAAGATAGGAACTTTTGATCCGGACACACAAAAACGAGACGATTTAAAAGAAATAAATGGTATAGGTCCGGTAATGGAAGAAAAGTTGAATCAATTGGGTATTTATACCTTTGAGCAGGTTAGTAAAATGACCGAAACTGAATATGACTTGTTAGATTCCATCACAGGCTCATTCCCGGGAAGGGCTCAACGTGATGACTGGGCAGGCCAAGCGAAAAAACTTAAATAATAATTATGAGTACCAAAGTTATACATGCATTATATGATGATGATGATGTTTTACTCAGTGCCGTAAAACAGGTTAGAGAGAAAGATTATCACATAGAGGAAGTGTTTACCCCATTTCCCGTTCACGGTTTGGATAAAGCAATGGGTCTGGCTTCTACCAGAATGGCCATTACTGCTTTTTTGTACGGTTTAACAGGGTTTAGTTTTGCAGTGTGGTTTCTCAATTTTATTATGATTGAAGACTGGCCGCAAAATATTGGAGGTAAACCTAGTTTTGCCTTTTATATGAATATGCCGGCTTTTATTCCGGTAATGTTTGAAATGACAGTTTTCTTTGCTGCCCATTTAATGGTAATTACTTTTTATTTACGAAGCAAAATATGGCCGTTTAGAAAAGCGGAAAATCCTGACCCCAGAACTACTGATGATAAGTTTTTAATGGAAATTCCGGTATCAGGTAATGAAGAAGAACTCAAAGAATTATTGGAGAAAACGGGAGCTATTGAGATTAGCATAAAAGAAACACATTAATAATGAAAAATTATTCAAAAATATTAGCTGTTATAGGCCTTGTTTTCCTGCTATCGTCTTGTTATGATAGCGATAGGTCAAGAAAAGTACGATATATGGGCGATACAGACATGTATAAATCCGTACCTTATTATGCGTATGATCAAAACCCTATTTTACCAAATGATATGGCATCATTAAAGCCTGTGAAAAATACAATTTCAAGAGGTGATATTCCCTATATATATCCTAATAGTGAAGAAGGCTATCAGGCAGCAAAGGATTCTTTGCAATCGCCATTGTGGATTAAAAAAGAAACAGATTCTGTAGTCACTATTTCTGAAAAGAACTTAGACAAAGGCAAGTATTTGTATAATATTTATTGTGCTATTTGTCATGGCACAAGTGGTGATGGCCAAGGAGATTTGGTTAAAAATGAGAAATTCTTAGGAGTACCCAATTATAAAGACCGTGACATTACCGAAGGAAGTATTTATCACGTTATTATGTATGGTAGAGGGCTTATGGGTTCACATGCCCCACAACTTACAGAAAAAGAGCGATGGCAAGTAGTTCATTATGTAGAACAACTGCGAAAAGATTTGTTAAAATAATAGATACAGCACAATAGTAAAAGATATGTACACATTTTCTAATAGACTTAAAACCGCATCAATAGCTTTTATGATTATTGGTATTCTTGGAATACTATATGGGTTTTTTACTGCACCAAAAACCATGGATGACGTAAAAGAAATGCTCCATGCTACCGAAACGCATGGTGCAACAACTCATGATGAAGCCGGAGAAGATGTACATGCCGTAAAACAAGTAGAAGCTGAAGAACATCATGCCCCGTCCGAAGAAGAACATCTGGAACACCTTTTAACCCAAGCCAAAAACAGGCCTTGGGTTGCTATTTATGTGCCGCTGATTTTCTTTTTGCTAGTAAGTGTTTGTGCATTAGTGTATTATGCTATTCAAAGGGCGGCTACGGCAGGGTGGTCACCACTGTTATTTAGGGTAATGGAAAGTGCCACAGCTTTTATTCTTCCCGGTTCTATTTTGATAATTATATTTTTGGTATTGTCGGCCATGCATTACAATCACATTTTTGCTTGGATGTTTACAAGTATTGACCCATCAGCACCAAATTACGATTACGCCATGGAAACTAAGGATTGGTGGTTAAATGTACCTGGATTTTTATCCAGAGCAGTAGTATATATACTTATTTGGATTGGCTTTAGGCATTTTATGATTAAAAATTCCAGAAAACAGGATTATACCGAAAATCTGGCTCCTTATAAAAGAAATTTTACGCTTTCTGTAGTATTTCTGGTTGTGTTTTTATTAACTGAACTATTTATGGCTTTTGACTGGTTAATGTCCATAGACCACCACTGGTTCAGTCAGTTATATTCTTTCTACGTTTTTGCCAGTATGTTTGTATCAGCCATAACGGTAATTGCTTTTATAACCATTTATTTACGTTCCAAAGGGTATCTGCCTAATGTTACAGATAGCCATATTCACGATTTAGCTAAATATATGTTTGCATTTAGTATTTTTTGGACGTATCTTTGGTTCGCTCAGTTTATGTTACAGTGGTATGCAAATATTCCTGAAGAAGCGACTTACTTTAGGCCCAGACTGATAGGAGATTATCAGTTTTTATTTATGGGTATGCTTATTATGAATTTTGTATTTCCTATCTTAATTTTAATGAGTAGTGACTACAAAAGAGTGCCATGGTTTGTAGTTTTTGCTGGATTAATTATTCTTACCGGTCATTATATAGATGTATTTGTAATGATAAATCCCGGCACGGTAGGTAGTCATTGGCATTTCGGAATTCCGGAAATCGGAGCCTTATTATTCTTTTTAGGGTTATTTGTATTTGTTACCTTTAGTGCATTGACAAAAGCACCATTAACACCAAAAAATAACCCGCTTTTAAAAGAAAGTAAGTTATTCCACTATTAAAATTATTTAATAATACTTAATGAAAGCGTTATTTTACATAATCATTTTTGTAATACTAATAGTTGCTTGTTGGCAATTTGTTAAACTATTGGGTCTTACAAAAGTTGAAAATCAAACTGCTACAGAGAAAGAAAACAATATAAATGGGTGGTTACTACTGGGCCTAATGGGTTTTATTTATGGCTTAATGATATATAGCCTCTACGGTGGAAAAGATGTATTATTGCCACAATTGTCCGGATCTGAAGAAGGCTATCACATAGATGTATTGTTTAAAGTTTCCATGACTTTAATTCTAGTAGTACAATTCATCATGCAGTTTTTACTGTTTTATTTTAGCTTTAAATATAGAGGGATAAATAACAAAAAAGCATTGTTTTTTGCAGATAGCCATAAATTAGAGACCATTTGGACTGTAATTCCGGCTATAGTTTTGGCAGGATTAATTGTTTACGGTTTATGGACTTGGAATCAGGTAATGGATACTTCTAATTCAGACAATCCGTTGGTGATAGAATTGTATGCTAAGCAATTTCAATGGGAAGCCAGGTATGCCGGTGAAGATAATACCTTAGGGCATGCCAATGTGCTATTTATAGAAGGTTCAAATACCATGGGCGTTGACCTATCCGATCCTAATGCAAAAGACGATATACCCTTAATGGTAAACGAAGGCAAATTTGTAAAAGAATTACTCCTTCCCAAAGGGCGAAAAGTTTTGTTCAAGATACGTTCACAAGATGTCTTACACTCAGCTTATATGCCTCATTTTAGGGCTCAAATGAACTGTGTTCCGGGAATTATTACCAAAATAGGCTTTACGCCCTCTGTAACCACAGAAGAAATGCGAAAGAATAAAGATGTTCAGGCAAAATTTGAGGTTATAAATGAGATAAGAAAAGAAAAAGGACAAGACCCTGTAAAATTTGACTATTTATTATTGTGTAATAAAATATGTGGTTCTTCGCATTACAATATGCAATTGAAAATAGTAGTTGTAGAGGAAGACGAATTTAACCAATGGTTGGGTACACAAAAAACCTATGCCCAGTTGGAACTTAAAAGCTAAGAGACTAAATAACTAATAAAGTAGTATGTCAGAGCATCACCATAAAGAAACTTTTGTAACAAAGTATATCTTTAGCCAAGATCATAAAATGATTGCCAAACAGTACCTTATTACTGCGATAGTCATGGGGATTATCGGGGTATTTATGTCTATGCTGTTTCGTCTGCAATTGGCTTATCCGGAGGAGTCATTTAGCATAATAGAAGCCTTTTTGGGTAGGCATGGTGAAAATGGTGTAATGACGCCTGATATGTACCTGTCTTTAGTTACCATTCACGGAACTATTATGGTGTTTTTTGTCTTAACCGGTGGATTGAGTGGTACATTTAGTAATTTGCTTATCCCCCTTCAGATTGGAGCCAGAGATATGGCTTCACCATTTTTAAATATGATTTCCTATTGGCTATTCTTTTTGTCTAGTGTAATAATGGTTATTTCTCTTTTTGTTGAAACCGGCCCCGCTTCTGCTGGATGGACTATTTATCCTCCATTGAGTGCTTTGCCACAGGCTATGTCGGGTTCAGGGTTGGGCATGACCATTTGGTTGGTGTCTATTGGTGTATTTATAGCTTCTTCACTAATTGGCTCTTTAAACTATATAGTTACCGTTTTAAATTTCAGGACAAAAGGTATGAAAATGACCCGGTTGCCACTTACCATTTGGGCTTTTTTTGTAACCGCAATTATAGGTGTGGTATCTTTTCCTGTTTTATTGTCTGCGGCATTATTGTTAATTATGGACAGAAGTTTTGGTACATCGTTTTTTCTGTCCGATATATTTATAGCCGGAGAAGTACTGCATTATAAAGGTGGTTCGCCTGTTTTGTTTGAACACCTATTTTGGTTCCTCGGCCATCCGGAAGTATATATAGTCATTTTACCCGCCATGGGAATTGTCTCGGAAGTACTGGCTACCAATGCCAGAAAACCTATTTTTGGCTATAGGGCCATGATTATTTCTATAATTGCCATTGCATTTTTGTCAACTATTGTTTGGGGACACCACATGTTTGTTAGCGGAATGAATCCGTTTTTGGGTTCGGTATTTACTTTCACCACCTTATTAATTGCAATACCATCCGCGGTAAAAGCCTTTAACTGGGTTACCACTATCTGGAAAGGTAATTTACAACTTAATCCGGGTATGTTATGGTCCATAGGATTTGTTTCCACTTTTGTAACCGGAGGGCTTACCGGATTAATTCTTGGCGATAGTGCCTTAGATATAAATGTACACGATACGGTATTTACCACTGGTTTCCTAAACTTTACGGCAAAATGATGAATAAGGATTTGGGCTATCTTCATTTTTGGTTAACAGCCATTGCTGCCTATGGTGTATTTTTTCCTATGCACTTTATAGGGTTGGCCGGATTACCTCGAAGATATTATAACAATACCGCTTTCCCTATTTTTGATGATTTGTTGCACATTAATAAAGTAATGACCATATTTGCCATTATAGGTGGTCTTGCCCAATTGTTTTTCTTTGCCAATTTCTTCTTTAGTATAGCAAAAGGCAAAAGGGCACCAAAGAATCCTTGGCATGCTACTACTTTGGAATGGACTACTGGTGTTGATCACATACACGGCAACTGGCAGGGAGAAATTCCCGAAGTACATCGTTGGGCATATGACTATAGCAAACTGGATGAAAACGGCCAACTCTGGGGTGGACAGGACTTCACCCCGCAAACGATACCTATCCGTAATGGGGAAGAGGAGTTTTGAATAATTATAAAAAATTAAAACAAAGTAGGCCTTAGAGCCTGCTTTTTTACTTCAACTCCAAAAATTTATCCAATTATATGTAGCATTATATATTAGAATTGGTATAATTTAGAAAGCCTTATTTATAAGGGTAATTCGCTATCTTTGGAAAAATATATCCACTTGATGAGAACTTTTAAAAAAGTATTCAAAATATTGCTGGTGATACTGGTAATTCTTTTGATAGTAGGTTTCTTTTCGGTAAAGCACTTACAACCTACTTATAGCGGAACAAAGCAACTGAAAAATCTAACCAGCGAAACTACGGTCTTTTACGATGATTTTGGTGTTCCGCATATTTTTGCTGATAATGAATTGGATGCTCAGCGGGTTTTGGGCTATGTGCATGCTCAGGATCGCTTGTGGCAGATGGAACTTCTCCGGCGGCTGGTAGCAGGCCGTCTTTCGGAAATTTTTGGCAAAGAATTAGTGCGGACAGATAAAATGTTCTCGGGATTAGGGATAGAAGAGGCTGCAACAAAAACTATTGCCAATTTAGACAAAAATTCACCGGAGTATAAACTGTCCATGGCGTATTTAGACGGTGTAAATCAGTTTATAAAAAATGGGCCTACACCTGTAGAGTATTATCTGCTGGGTTTGGACAAAGAAGAATTTACCATAAAGGATATGTACAATGTCTTTGGGTATATGGCTTTTAGTTTTGCCGTTGCCCATAAAACAGATCCTTTGCTTACAAAAATAAAGGAAAAATTGGGTGTTGATTACCTCAAAGAACTCAATATTCCGGTAACGGATACTTCGGCGGTGTTGGTTACAGAAAAAAACGCTATTGTTTCAAGTGGGTTGGCTCAGGCCGTTAATGACATTTATAAATCGTTACTGGCACCAGTATTTATAGGTAGTAACAGTTGGGTGTTAGGCCCTCAAAGAACTAAAAATGGCAAAGTTATTTTTGCTAATGACCCACATATTGGGTTTGCCCAGCCATCGGTTTGGTATCAGGCTCATGTAAAAACCCAAAAACATGAAATGTACGGCTATTATCTTGCACTTACACCTTTTCCCTTACTGGGGCATAACAGAAATTACGCGTACGGCCTTACTATGTTTGAAAACGATGATATAGACTTCTACATAGAAGAAAACCATCCGGATAATTCCGATAAATATAAAACACCATCGGGCTACAAAAACTATGAAACAATACAAAAAACCATAAAAATAAAAGATGAAAACCCGATAAATTATACTATAAAAGTAAGTAATCACGGGCCTATTATGAATGATATTGTGGAACATATAGAAGATGAGCGTCCTATTGCCATGAGTTGGATTTATACACAATTGCCCAATCAGTTGCTTGAAGCTACTTACCAAATGTCACATGCGGGTTCACTTTTAGAATTTAAGAATGCTACAGCATTAATTCACGCTCCCGGCTTAAATGTGATGTATGGCGACGCTAAAGACAACATTGCTTGGTTTGCTGCCGGAAAACTTTATGAATTAAAATCAAAGGCCAATACCAAAACCTACTTAGATGGCCCTAGTGGCAAGGATGATAAATTGAGATATTTGCCCTTTGATGATAATCCGCAGGCCATAAACCCGCATTCGCAATATGTATATTCTGCCAATAACCAACCCGATTCTGTTAATGGGCGGCTGTATCCGGGATATTATTTGCCCGAAGATCGGGCATTGCGAATAGAACACCTTATTGAAAAGAAAGCAACTTTTTCGAAAAAAGACGTACAAAATATGATTTTGGATGTGACTAATTCCGTTATTCCGAGAAACATAAAAAATGCCTTTAAAGAGGTGTCTCCCGATAATTTTAGTAAAAAAGAACAGAGTGCTTTACAAATTTTGCAACAATGGGATGGAAATTATTCCAATACAAAAATTGCTCCCACAATTTACAATCGTTTTCTCTATGAGTTTAATAAAAATACGTATGCAGACGAACTGGGTAAAAATTTTGACTTATACTTAAATACTCAGTTGCGAAAGAGTATGGATGCGGTTCAAATGGCAAAAGATAGTTCAGTATGGTGGGACAATATAAAAACGACTGATATTGTGGAAACTAAGAAAGATGTGGTTATTAAATCCTTAAAAAATGCAGTTGAATGGTTAACTATCCAGTTAGGCGAAGATATTGATACTTGGGTTTGGAATAGGGTGTATAGCTTGGAATACAACCATCCAATGGGGCAGGTAGCTGCACTGAGAAGTTATTTTAATGTGGGCCCTTTTAATAAAGTAAATGGTGGCAATGAAGTAATAAATAATTTGATGTTCTCATTGGACAGCACCGGTATTTATAAAGTAAAAGCCGGGCCTTCTACCAGAAGGGTAATTGATTTTTCGGATGTAGAGAATAGCGTGAGTATTTTGCCTACCGGACAATCGGGGAACCCTTTAAGCAAGCATTATAAGGACCAAGCTGATAAGTATATCAATGGTCAGTTTGTTCCTATGCATTTAAATATAGATACCATTAAACAATTTAAAGATAAATTGGTGTTTAAGCCTCAAAATTTATAATTCATTTGGAAGAGGATGTATCCTTTATATATGATAGATATTTAAAATATAACCATGTTTTTTATAAATTTGATTCTAAAGAATTTAATAATTGATGTGATGCAATGATTTTATTAAAATTGGCATTTGGTATTGATAACTTATTTAACTATTTTCATACTGCTTTGGTAGTGGCAAGCCAGATTTCACTTTTTATCGTATAGTGTTATTCTTATTATTTTTTAGTTTTGGGCATTCTAACTTTATAAAGGCAATTACCTATTAAGCAAAAAAAGCAAAGATTTTACACCTTGAATATAATAATTTTAATTAGTTAAATATTTTATAACCAACAAGATAATATATAAATTATAAATTGAATTTGATTTTGTGAACATCAAATGATATTTGGGCAATAACAGAAATTATACTTTCGTAAATTAAATTTTCTATTAAGTAAAAAGGACATCGTTTCTATGAATAATAAATATAGCAAAGTAGTTACCCAAGATCCTACGCAACCGGCAGCACAAGCCATGTTGCACGCTGTGGGTTTAAAAGGTGATGACTTTAACAAGCCATTAGTGGGTATAGCTAGTACCGGTTATGAAGGGAATCCATGTAATATGCACTTGAATGATTTGGCAAAATTGGTAAAACAAGGCATTTCCGAAACCGAAGTTACCGGGCTTATTTTTAATACTATTGGTGTAAGTGATGGTATTTCTATGGGTACACCGGGCATGAAATATTCCTTGCCATCCAGAGATATTATTGCAGATTCTATTGAGACGGTAGTACAAGCAATGGCTTATGATGGTGTAGTAACAGTAGTGGGTTGTGATAAAAATATGCCGGGAGCTTTAATGGCAATGATTAGATTAAACCGGCCTTCTATATTAGTCTATGGTGGCACCATTGCTTCGGGATGCCACAACCATAAAAAATTAGATATTGTCTCTGCATTTGAAGCTTGGGGTAAGAAGGTGGCCGGTACCATGCAAGAAGAGGAATTTCAGTGTATTATTCAAAAGGCCATACCAGGATCCGGAGCTTGTGGGGGAATGTACACTGCTAATACTATGGCATCAGCTATTGAGGTATTGGGGATGACATTGCCTTATAACTCTTCTAATCCTGCAGAAAGTAATAACAAAAGGGAAGAATGTATTGCCGTGGGCAAGGCTATAGAACTATTAATTGAAAAGGATATAAAACCATTGGATATTATTACTAAAAAATCCTTAGAAAATGCCATTAGATTGGTTACTGTACTCGGTGGTTCTACCAATGCCGTATTGCACTTCCTCGCCATAGCCAGAGCTGCGGATATAGATTTTACATTAGCCGACTTTCAGCGAATTAGTGATGAGACTCCGTTTTTGGCAGACCTAAAGCCTAGCGGAAAATATCTTATGGAGGATATTCATAATATAGGTGGAATACCTGCGGTATTAAAATATTTACTCAAAAAAGGTCTTTTACACGGAGACTGTTTAACCGTTACCGGAAAAACACTGGCCGAAAATTTATTAGACGCACCGGATTTGGTTAGTAATCAGGAGGTTATTAAACCTTTGGAACGTCCTATAAAACCCTCAGGTCATTTGAGAATTATGTTTGGAAATTTGGCCGAAGAAGGTTGTGTGGCAAAAATTACCGGAAAAGAAGGGTTGCGATTTACCGGAAAAGCAAAAGTTTTTGACGATGAATTCAGGGCTAATGATGGTATAAAGAATGGCCTGGTAGAAAAAGGTGATGTAGTGGTGATACGTTATGTAGGCCCAAAAGGCGGGCCCGGAATGCCCGAAATGTTAAAGCCAACAGCTGCCATTATGGGAGCCGGGCTGGGAAAGGATGTGGCCTTGATTACAGATGGCCGGTTCTCCGGAGGAACTCACGGTTTTGTCGTAGGACATATTACTCCTGAGGCTCAGGAAGGTGGTAATATTGCTTTAATCAGAAATGGAGACACCATTACCATTAATGCAGAAACCAATACCATTTCACTGGAATTATCGGAAAAGGAATTGCAGGAACGAAAAAAATCCTGGACAGCTCCTCAATTAAAATTTAAAAAGGGCGTATTGTATAAATATGCCAAATCTGTTTCATCGGCATCTAAAGGTTGCGTAACAGATGAGTTTTAATCGCTTTTATAATAAAAAAATAATCAGAATTTTATGGCTACAGAAACCAAAACTAAACAAAAAATTACCGGCAAAACTACTACACATATTTCCGGTGCAGAAGCTGTGATAAGGTGTTTGTTGGAGGAAGGTGTAGATTTAATTTATGGCTATCCGGGTGGGGCTATCATGCCGGTGTATGATGAGTTGTATAAGTATCAAGATAAACTACACCATGTGTTAACCCGCCATGAGCAGGGGGCTACCCATGCTGCTCAGGGTTTTGCCAGGGTAACCGGTAAAGTTGGAGTAACTATAGCCACTTCGGGGCCCGGGGCAACTAACCTTATTACAGGTATTGCCGATGCACAAATAGACTCTACACCCTTGGTTTGTATAACAGGGCAGGTAGCCAGACATCTCTTGGGTTCTGATGCTTTTCAGGAAACGGATATAATTGGAATTTCCATGCCCGTTACCAAGTGGAATTATCAAGTTACCAAGGCCGAAGAAATTCCTAAAATCATTGCAAAAGCTTTTTACATTGCAAAATCCGGAAGGCCGGGGCCGGTTTTGATTGATCTTACCAAAAATGCTCAGGTAGAAACTTTTGATTTTCAATATAAAAAATGCACTTCTGTTAGAAGCTATAAAGCCATTCCAAAGACTAATCCTCAAACTGTAGAGACTGCTGCAAAAATTATAAATAATGCCAATAAACCGATGATTGTTTTTGGCCAGGGTGTAATTTTGGGTCATGCGGAAGCAGAATTGAAAGCACTGATAGAGAAAACGGGAATTCCGGCGGCATGGACTATTTTGGGGCTTTCGGCATTGCCCACAGACCACCCTCTAAACGTAGGGATGGTAGGTATGCATGGCAATTACGGCCCTAATAAACTTACTAATGAATGCGATGTCCTTATAGCTATAGGCATGCGTTTTGATGATCGTGTTACCGGAGATCTGAACAGGTATGCAAAGCAAGCAAAAATTATTCATTTTGAGATTGACCCTTCAGAGGTAGATAAAAACGTAAAAACAGACGTAGCCGTATTAGGTAATGTAAAAGAAACCTTAGCGGCTGTTTTGCCAAAACTGAATAAAAATACTTACCCCAAATGGTTAGATGAGTTTAAAAAACACATGAATATTGAACATGACAAAATAATTAGTAAAGATTTGCATCCTACTAAAGCCGGTTTAACTATGGGTGAGGTCATTTACCAAATTAACCGGGCAGGCAAAGGTGATGCCATTATCGTATCGGATGTGGGGCAGCATCAAATGGTTGCCTGCAGGTATGCAAAATTTAATCAGTCCAAAAGCAACGTAACCTCCGGAGGCTTAGGAACCATGGGGTTTGCTTTGCCTGCGGCCATTGGAGCTAAAATGGGTCAGCCAGATAGGGAAGTGGTGGCTGTTATCGGAGATGGTAGTTACCAGATGACCATTCAGGAATTGGGTACTATTTTCCAGACGAAAGTTCCTGTGAAGATAGTAGTGCTAAACAATGAATTTTTAGGTATGGTACGTCAGTGGCAACAGTTGTTTTTTGACAAACGTTATGCTTCTACAGAAATGATTAATCCTGATTTTGTGACTATTGCCAAAGGATACCATATAGAAGCAAAAAGAGTAGAAAAAAGAGAAGATCTGGCATCGGCAATTGAAGAAATGATGGCTTGTAAAGATGCCTATTTCTTAGAAGTAAAGGTGGAAAAGGAAGATAATGTATTTCCTATGGTACCCACTGGTGCATCAGTTTCAGACATTAGACTAAGTTAAAAAATTATGGAAGTAAAATTATTCACTATATCTGTTTATACCGAAAATACGGTAGGTTTATTAAATAGAATATCAGCCATCTTTCTTAAACGGCATATAAATATTAAAAGCCTTACCACATCACAATCTGAAATAGAGTTTGTAAATCGGTTTGTAATTGTGGCCGAAATGACGGAAGAAACCGTAAAAAAAATAGTAAAGCAATTAGAAAAGCAAATTGAGGTGGTAAGAGCCTATTACCATACCGATGAAGATATTATCCATCAGGAATCTGCTTTGTATAAGGTAAAATCTTCATCTCTCTTTGATGAACGGCATATTCAAAATATCATTAAAGATAGCCATGCTAATATTGTTACGGTATCCAGAGAGTTTTTTGTTATTGAAAAAACAGGAAGAAGGCACGAAACCGAGAAATTGTTTAAAGATTTAAAACCTTATGGCTTGTTGCAATTTGTACGAAGCGGAAGAATAGCGGTAACAAAAGAAGCCATGTCGGTATCAGGAATATTAGAAAATATTTATCAATAAAAATAATTACTAAACATGACAAACTATTTTAACACATTGCCCTTACGGTTGCAAATAGAGCAATTGGGGGTATGTGATTTTATGGATCAATCAGAATTTGCTGATGGTGTAGAGAAACTAAAAGGAAAAAAAATTGTAATTGTAGGATGCGGAGCACAAGGCCTAAACCAAGGTTTAAATATGCGAGATTCCGGACTTGATATCTCTTACGCTTTACGCGATAGTGCTATTAAGGAAAAAAGAGCATCTTATGAAAATGCTACAGAAAACGGTTTTAAAGTTGGTACTTATAAAGAAATGATCCCAACGGCCGATTTGGTAATTAATTTAACGCCCGATAAGCAACATACTAATGTGGTGAAAGCTGTAATGCCTTTGATAAAAAAAGGAGCTACTTTGTCTTACTCTCACGGATTTAATATTGTAGAAGAGGGCATGGAAATACGAAAAGACCTTACGGTAATTATGGTAGCCCCCAAGAGTCCCGGTTCTGAAGTAAGAGAGGAATATAAACGTGGTTTTGGTGTGCCTACACTAATAGCCGTACACCCTGAAAATGACCCTAACGGTGATGGCTTAGAGCAGGCAAAAGCATATGCCGTAGCCACCGGAGGACATAAGGCAGGTGTGCTCAGGTCATCTTTTGTGGCCGAGGTAAAATCAGATTTAATGGGAGAACAGACCATTCTGTGCGGTTTGTTACAGACCGGTTCTATTTTGTCTTTTAACAAAATGGTAGAAAAAGGAATAGATGCCGGTTATGCCTCCAAACTTATTCAGTACGGTTGGGAAACCATTACCGAAGCCTTAAAACACGGCGGTATTACCAATATGATGGACAGGCTGTCCAATCCGGCAAAGATAAAAGCCTACCGGCTTTCCGAAGAACTTAAAGATATTATGCGGCCGTTGTTCCAAAAGCACATGGACGATATTATGAGTGGCCATTTTTCCAAAACCATGATGGAAGACTGGGCTAATGATGATAAAAACTTGTTACAATGGCGAAAAGCTACCGGAGAAACTGCTTTTGAAAAAACCGAAAATACCGAAAAAGAAATTGCCGAACAAGAATATTTTGACAATGCGGTATTGATGATTGCTTTTGTAAAATCAGGTACAGAATTGGCTTTTGAAACGATGACGGAAGCCGGTATAAAAGCAGAATCAGCTTATTATGAATCTTTACATGAAACGCCTCTTATTGCCAATACCATTGCAAGAAAGAAACTGTTTGAGATGAATAGAATTATTTCTGATACGGCAGAATACGGTTGCTATTTGTTTGACCATGCTTGTAAACCACTATTGGCAAACTTTATGAAAAAAATTGACACCGATGTTATTGGTAAAAAATTTGGATCCGGTAAAGACAACAGTATAGATAACCAAGAGTTAATAGAAGTTAATAGGGCTATAAGGCAACATCCGGTAGAACGCATTGGCGAGACATTGAGAACAGCAATGACGGCGATGAAAAAAATAGGATAATTCTAAAAAGCTTAATTAAATTTTATCTCTGTAAATTAAATCATTAGGAAATTTTTTATCAATTCTCTTTCGGGTGGAAATGGTATTAAAGGCCTGTTTTATAAAGGCCCTAAAGTTTTTGACCTTTGGGGACTGTAAAATTTGAGCCATTGAGTCTTTAAATTAAACTATATTTGCAGTACTCTTGAAATACTGGTTTTGAAAACAACATCTTCATATAAAGTGTCATGCTCTGCAGTAGAGCAGGCTGCTAAAAGATTAAAAAATGTGGCTGTTAAGACACCCTTACAGCCTTCTGTGAGGCTTTCTAAAAAATATAATTCGCATATTTTACTAAAAAGGGAAGATTTACAGCAGGTGCGTTCTTATAAAATAAGAGGAGCGTACAATAAAATAAGCCAACTTTCCGATAAAGAAATTCATAATGGAATTGTTTGTGCCAGTGCCGGTAACCATGCACAAGGGGTAGCATATGCTTGTAATAAATTAAAGATAAAAGGGGCTATTTTTATGCCTTTTCCTACGCCAAGACAAAAAATAGAACAGGTAAAAATGTTTGGTGGAGATTGCATTTCAGTAATTCTTTCCGGCGATAATTTTGATGAAGCCAAAGCACATGCCATGCGTGTTTGTAAAAAAAATAATCAGTTATTTGTGCATCCTTTTGACGATGAAAAAATAATTGAAGGGCAGGCTACTATCGCTTTAGAGTTACTGGAACAATCAGAAAAGCCCATAGATTTTTTGTTTGTTCCGGTTGGTGGCGGTGGCTTGGCAGCAGGTATTACAGGTGTGTTTTCCGTACTGTCTCCACAAACCAAAATTATAGGTGTAGAGCCGGAAGGAGCAGCTTCTATGTTTGCCGCAATTAAAAATAACAAAGTAATAGAATTGCCTAAGATAGACCGTTTTGTAGATGGGGCGGCAGTAAAAAAAGTAGGTCAGCTTACTTTTGATGTATGTAAAGAAAATTTGTCGGATATTGTTACCGTGCCGGAAGGGTTAACCTGTCAAATTATATTGGAACTTTATAACAAAGATGCCATTGTGGTTGAACCTGCCGGTGCGTTGTCTATTGCGGCATTGGACTATTTTAAAAAAGAAATAAAAGATAAAAATGTAATTTGTCTTATCAGCGGTAGTAATAATGACATCACCAGAACGGCAGAAATTAAAGAAAGAGCATTGCTCTATGCCGGCTTAAAACATTACTTTATTGTTAGGTTTCCGCAAAGAGCAGGAGCTTTAAAAGAATTTGTGGCAGAAATTTTAGGGCCTACAGATGATATTACCCATTTTCAATATACAAAAAAACACCATAAAGAAAATGGCCCTGCCGTAGTAGGTATTCAATTAAAGGCCAAAGAAGACCTGGAGCAGCTTATAAAACGCATGAAGGTTAAAAATTTCTACGGAGATTATCTAAATGATAAACCGGATTTGTTTGAGTTTTTAGTTTAAGTAAAGTAATTTACCATGAAGGTAAAATTCGTCGTATTTTTATCAATTATAATTTTTCTTATTACTTGTAAGAAAAACTCATCCGTTGGAGACAATTTAGCAGTGCGAAATTACTATCTGGTTATTGCAGACAGTGTTAAGAATAATCAATCATCTGCAATAATTGATACACTTAAAATGATTGTTAACAATACAAAATATGCTCTTACTACCGTAGATAATGACTGGCAGGGCATAGTGCCTGTGGGGGAAGAGTTTAATTTAGATAAAATAGAAAACAAAAGCATTTCAAGCGAATTACATTACTTTACAACAGAAAATGCTTTGGACAAAAATGATACTACAGCTTTTAAAATAGAGATAGTTATACTAAAACCAATTGATAAAGGGCATTTTCGTTTTGGGCTGGGAGTGTATCGTAATAATGAAAAATCTGAATGGCAACGGCATTTTTACCCGGGAACTTTTGTATATAGAAAATCGGATACTTCCGCAAATGCTATTGCAAACTGGATAAAACAGCTTATGGTAATAGCTACTTTTAAATAAAAAAAGGATAAGCCAATTAGCTTATCCGAAGTTGACAAAACTTAACTCAATTTTTATTATATAATGGTAGATTGTCCTATGTGGATGTTTTTATAATTAATATTATCATCATCAGGATAATGGATAAAATCTGATATAAAATCCCCAACTTTATCTGTACTATATTTTTGTTTTTTATTGATATCCGGTGTACTTATTTTTAACTTCAAAGATTTTTCCACGGCTTTGTGGATGATAGTAGCTTCTTTGTGCAAATTTACGTGTTCTAATAACATGGCGGCAGATAGAATGGCCGCTATGGGATTGGCAATGCCTTTGCCGGTTGCTTGAGGGAAAGATCCGTGAATGGGTTCAAATACAGCATATTTATCACCTACGGAAGCAGAGGCCAGTAGCCCGATAGAACCACCAATGACACTGGCTTCGTCTGAGATTATATCGCCAAATAAATTATCGGTTAAAATAACGTCAAATTGTTTAGGATTTAAAATCATTTGCATGGCGGCATTGTCCACAAAGAGATAATCCAGTTGTACATCTTTGTATTTTTTTGCAATTTTTGTAACTACTTTTCGCCATAGTCTGGAGGATTCTAACACATTTGCTTTATCTACAAGAGTTACTTTATTTTTTCTTTTTTGTGCAGCTTTAAAGGCGGCATGTGTGATGCGTTCTATTTCAAATTCACTGTATTCTCCAAGGTCGGAGGCCGTTTTTCCATCATCACTAATTTTCTTTTCACCAAAATAAATACCGCCTGTAAGTTCCCTGTAAATAGTTAAATCGGCTCCTTTAATAATTTTTTTCTTAAGCGGAGATTTACTCAGCAATTGGTCATACGCCTTTACCGGCCTTATATTGGTAAATAAATTTAATGATTTTCGCATGGCCAGTAAGCCTTGTTCCGGCCTTACTTTAGAAGAAGGGTCATTGTCGTATTTAGGGTCGCCAATGGCTCCAAAGAGTACTACATCGGTACTTTTGCACAGTTTTTCGGTTTCTTTGGGGAAAGGATTGCCCGTTTTGTCAATAGCAACGGCACCTACTAAGCCTTCTTTAAATATAAAGGTGTGATTGAACTCATGGGCTATCGCTTTTAAAACTTTTATGGCCTGCCGGGTAACTTCTGGGCCAACACCGTCTCCGGCAAGGACTGCTATATTTAGTTTCATTTAATTAAATTAGTTTTATCGTTTATTTTTTATGCTACAATAGAAACATTGCTTTTTTTAATTAAGATATGAATATCATCATCGTTTATTTCTTTCTTTTTGTCGGCAAAATCCAAAAACTGGGTATAAACTTCGTCTAATTGCACCTTGGTTAGTTCATAGCCCGCATTTTTCGCTCTATAGGCCAATGCTGCCCTGCCGCTACGGGCAGTTAACACTATGGCAGATTCCGTTACGCCAACGTCTTTGGGGTTGATAATTTCATATGTTTCACGATTTTTTATTACCCCGTCCTGATGAATACCCGAACTATGTGCAAAGGCATTTGCCCCTACAATGGCTTTGTTGGGCTGTACATAAACGCCCATTTTTTCTGATACCATTTGACTGGTAGCATAGAGCATTTGTGTGTTTATGTTCGTATCCAGATTTAAATCGGAATGTTGTTTTAAAATCATTACCACCTCTTCCAACGAAGTGTTTCCTGC
>PDWI01001050.1_pt1 | contig 49406 bp, 60 predicted proteins | sample 1430891 | NCBI WGS metagenome assembly PDWI01 (sample SAMN01162508, study PRJNA174530) | Oral metagenome, whole genome shotgun sequencing project. | biome: Marine environment; feature: Marine mammal; material: Swab sample of the gingival sulcus; isolation source: swab sample of gingival sulcus...
TGTGCGCATAGCTCAGCTGGATAGAGCGTCTGGCTACGGACCAGAAGGCCGAGGGTTCGAATCCTTCTGCGCACGTTGTAATAAATACAAGTGCTAAACCGTGAAGCCACAAAGTGGTACACACGGTTTAGCACTTGTATTTATTACAATAAAATGAAAGAAATCACTAATAGAAACACGTGTACTCTTTTTTCTTTAAGTATAATTTAAGCAGATATTGTTTCCAATGATGTATTTAGAATATTTTTATACATGCTTTTATCCTCATACATTTTTTTATCTGCAATATGGAAATATTTTTCTAAGTCCCTATCCTTATCCTTATTTGCATCATAGAAGTATACACCTGCTGCAAATGATGGCACTACTTCTATATTATTAGACTTAGTTTGAATGAAGTCATTTTTTAGATTTTCAATCCAAGCATTTACATCAAATGATTTATCCTCTTCAATGAATGCAAAAAATTCATCTCCACCCAATCTAAAGCAGGAAATATTTTTATTCTTCTGGATTTCCTTAGATAGGAGACCTGCAAAATTACTTATTAATTGATCACCCTTTAAATGCCCATATTTGTCATTTATTAGTTTTAAATTGTTAAGGTCCATAGAAATCATATAGGCATATTTGATTTTTTCAGAATTGTTAAAGCAATCTACAAATTTGTTATATGAAAGTCTGTTTTGAAGACCAGTTAAGGCATCGGTATTAGCTAATTTTTTATTTATTTCACTTTCTTTCACTTCGTTTTGATACTTAGAAAAAGAGAAGATAAATTCTTTGATTTCTAATATTAGAAATACTAATGTTGCGATTATGGACATTTCCTCAAAGAATATTGAATCCGTTAATATATAGGAAATGACAGGTATCAGCAAGGCAGGGGTTAGTATTATTATAGTTAGTGTGAGCTTCCTTTTAATAGGATAGTCTCTTTTATCTGTCTTAATGTAGCTAATTAATATCACCAACATGGATAAAATAATCAAAAATGTACTAATATTGTTAATTTCAATATATTCATATCTTTTGCTTAGAATTAGTATTCCTTGTACTATAAAATTCAAAAAGAGCATAGATACGACTATATTATATAGTTTATGGAATGATTTATCTAACTTGTATTTAAAGAACAATAATAAAGGTATTGGTATCACTTGGATACTTGTAAATTCTAAAAAATGGATGAGGGTGTTAGATGAAACAAAGAGGTATTTTACAATCCAACTTTGCGCTAGGAAGTAATTCCCCATAAAAAGTCCTAATATGGCTATATATAGTATTCCATAATGGTCTTGTTTAAAGAAATTTTTATTTAGGAATACTAAAAATAAAACCATGATGAAATTGATAAATAAAATAATAGGGATAATTGTTTGGATAAGCTCTTTTGAAAATTTGTAAGCAATAATATCTGATTTTTTTCCAATGTAAATAGCACGTAGGTATACATAATCTAAGGAATCTAATAGAGGCTTGTATACAAATTTGATTTGATTGCTCTTTGTATCATCTGGCACATCAAAAAGCACCATGAAATAAGTGCCACTGCCTAGAATATTTTCTGTAGAATTATTTTTTTCATAAATTATCTTATCATCTGCATATACAGTCAAATTTGCAAAATTTGCATAGGCAGCCATGCTAATATTGTTGCTATCTCTATAATCAGATATATCAACAATACACTCGAAGTTTTCTTTGCCATATACCCTATTTGGAATATTTAGATTAGCTTCTTCTTTGTCTGGTAATTTAAGTGTGATTTCATTTATTGTACCTATTTTTGGATTAAAGTATTCGATAGAGTCATCATAAGTAATGCTTTCTATTATTATCAGAGCAAATATATAAGCAATTAATGCTATTAATATTATATTTAATTTATTTTTCAAAAGATTCATCTTAGACCTATTTATTTTATAATAACTTTTTAAGTTATATACAGCGCTTCTCATGATGAATATCGGTATAAATTCATAATAATTTACTTATATATATAATAATAAGGCAGAAGAAGCCATAATGCCAAGACTAGGATTATATTTATTTAGTTTTTTTGTTTAATTTTTTATATTCGTACATTTTAGAATCAGCTATATGGTAAGCATTTTCTAAGGAAATATTATTATCAGTATTTAAGTAATGAGTTCCTGCTGAAAAAGATGGGATTACATCTTCAGCAATTTTTGTATTTTCAATAAAATCATTTTCTAAATTTCCTATACACTTGCTTATATTAAAGTCCTCATTTTCTTTTAAGAATACGAAAAATTCATCTCCACCTAATCTAAATACTTTGCTTTTGAGAACTCGCTAATTTGTCTTTTAAGACTATCAGCAAAACTTATTATTAGTTTATCACCAGTTTGGTGGCCATATTTATCATTGGTATATTTTAGATTATCTAAGTCAATAGATATTACCCATCCTTCTTTAGGATTTTCTTCTGCAGAATCTAAAAATGTATTGTAGGCAGTTCTATTTTGTAATTTGGTAAGGGGGTCTATTATAGCTAAGTCCTTGTATATTTTGATTTTTCGTTGAGTATCTTTGTGTTTAATAAATTTATTTAATAATTCTATGAATTCTAATATAACAAAGCCTATAGCTATTATTAGCGATAAGTCCTCAAGTATTAGTATATTAAAAAAGAGGTAGTATACAAGAGGAATAAGAAATAAATCCGATTATTAGTAAGCAGATAATAATCGAAAAGAAAGAAAATAATATTATATTTAGCTTATTAAATACCCTCTTCATTAGCGAAACCCCAATAAAATTTATTTTAAATGAATGCATATAGTAGTATATCGGTATAAATAAATATAAAGTTAAAAAATGGTAGAAATATAAATATTATTTTCTTCTTTGTATGGCGCAATAAATAGTTTTGAAATTTAATTTATTTTAGCTTACAAATCTTAAGTGGATTTATTTTCTCATCAAAGTCCTCTGCACTGATTTCTCCTGTACTAATGGCAGCATCTCTAAGACTAATACCATTTTTCTTAGATATTTTTGTTATCTCAGAGCATTTATCATAGCCAAGTGTAGTATTTAGTGCAGTAATGAGCATGGCATTGGCATATAAGTTTTCTTCGATATTTTTTTCATTTGCTTCTATTCCAGATAAACATTTTTTATTAAAGGATTCTAGTCCGTCACTAAGTAGGTGTACGCTTTTTAAAAGGTCATATCCGACTAGTGGTTGGCATACATTTAGCTCTAGTATACCAGAACTGGCACAGAGGCTGATGACGCTGTCATATCCAATTACTTGGTAGGAAAGCATGATAAGAGCTTCCAATTGACTAGGGTTTACCTTGCCTGGCATGATGGATGAGCCAGGTTCATTGGCTGGGAGGTTTATCTCAGCTATGCCTGTGTTTGGACCACTAGAAAGTAGACGCAGGTCATTGGATATTTTTATTAGATTTGTCGCTAGAGCCTTCAGACTAGCAGAAAGATTTACGAAGAAGTCCATGCTAGTAAGTCCGTGGAAGTTATTTTCGCTAGGTTTGAAATCATAGCCTGTCTCAGAACTGATTAGTTCGATGACTTTTTCTTGGTAATTATCAGGCGTGTTTATTCCTGTACCAACAGCAGTAGAACCCAGTGGTAATTCTAGTAAGAAGCTTAGGTTATTTTCAATCATCTTCTTAGTGTTTACTATCATATGTCTGTACCCACTAAACTCCTGTCCTAGGCTGATAGGGGTGGCGTCCATAAGGTGGGTTCGACCACTTTTAACTATATACATAAACTCTTTTTCTTTTTTAGAGAATTCTCTTTCAGCTTCTATGAGTTTAGGAAGAAGTGCTTCTTTTACTAAGCTGTATATAGCTATTTTCAGAGCACTAGGGAAGGTGTCGTTGGAGCTTTGGGACTTATTTACATCATCATTAGGATGGACTTTGAGGCGATATTTATCAAGTGCCACATTACTTATAACCTCGTTTACATTCATGTTGCTGTGAGTACCACTTCCAGTTTGCCATACCTTCAAAGGAAAGTGTTCATTTAATGAACTCGAAATTATATCATCACATATTTCTTCGATTGCATTTAGCTTCGCTTCATCTATTAGTCCAAAAGAATGATTTGCCTTAGCTGAGCATTTTTTGATAAGGGCTAGGGCAGATATTATTTCTTTTGGCATACTTTCATCGCTTATTTGAAAGTTTTCTAGGCTACGCTGAGTAGTAGCACCCCAGTATTTATTTGAGGCTACTCTTACCTCACCTAGGGCATCTTTAAATGTATTATATTTTTCCATAAATAAGTCCTCCACAAGTAAATTTCACTCAGATTATCAGGGGAAAGTAGATAAGGCGAAAAAGTAGCAAAATATGCCATTACAGATGACAGTCATTTGATTCTTTCGCCTTAAGTTTTTCAATTGAGATACATGCTTTGTTAAATATCTAGCTCCAACATAACAGGGCAGTGGTCACTACCCAATATCTGATCATGTATTTCAGCCTTAACGATGTTTTTCTTGAGACTCTCAGAAACTATGAAATAGTCGATTCTCCACCCTACATTTCTGTTTCTAGCTCTGGTCCTGTAGGACCACCAAGAATATCTCTCAGTAACATCAGGATAAAGGTATCTGAAACTATCGATAAATCCACTACCCAAAAGTGCAGTCATCTTAGCTCTTTCCTCATCAGAAAATCCTGGATTTTTATGGTTATTATCTGGGTTTGCTAGGTCTATCTCATTGTGAGCCACGTTTAAGTCTCCACATAAAACGACAGGCTTGTTCTCGTTTAATTTGAGTAGGTAGGCTCTGAAATCATCTTCCCAAGTCTCTCTATATGCTAGCCTCTTAAGCGCTGTTTGTGAGTTCGGTGTATAGACATTTACTAGGTAAAATTTTTCGAACTCTAGGCAGATAACCCTACCTTCTTGGTCGTGTTCTTCTATACCTATATCATAAGTGACGTTTATAGGTTCGATTTTGGAAAAAACAGCTGTTCCTGAATATCCCTTTTTAACAGCCTGATTCCAGTATTGGTGGTATCCTTCAGCTGGAACTTCCGCTTGACCTACCTGACACTTGGTCTCTTGTATACAGAAAACATCTGCGTCTACCTCATTAAAATACTCTAAAAAATTCTTTTTTAAAACTGCACGAATGCCATTGACATTCCACGAAATCATCTTCATAAAAATAGCTCCTAACTTTGCTTAATAATATGGGCTTAAAGTAGCCAAATATATATTAGCTATACCTTGTCCACCATAGGAAAAGTATAACACTAAATGCTAAACTAAGCAAAGTAAATACAAAACTTTAAAATTAAGATAAAAAAACTATAATACGGTATAAAAATATATAAAAAACCTTTTAGTTTTTGGTGATTTGTTATATAATTAATATTGTAAAATTTCAATTATATAGAGAGGGAGTTCGTATGAAAATCCATATCCATAATTTCAATAGAAGAAGCAAAATATCTTCTATATTAAGTATGATACTAGTTTTTGTTATGCTTTTTTCGGTATCGATACCGGATGTTGAAGCTGCAGATAGATATACAGCTATGTATCCAGACTATGAAAATCAAAAATGTTTATTTATAGTGAAGGCAGACGGCTTTGCTGATGCTTATGTAATTGGTGACTTCAATGGCTGGCAAGATGCATTAAATCAAGGAGATAAGTATAAGCTGACTTGGGTGAAAGACTCACATGATAGTGTCTGGAAGATGATGCTTGACCTAGACATGAATGATGTAGCAGCAGGTACACATAATTATAAGTATCTTTTGCGTAAAAAAGACGAAAAAGGCAATGTAACATATCAAGAAGAGGTAAATGCAAGTGGATGGCAAGGAAATAACTCTACCTTCGAGTGGAAAAAACCTACCCCACCACCTAGTGAAGAGGATGGAGATTTCCTAATCAAAACTTCTAAGAATACAGTTTCAGCCACTGAACCTACAGAGTTTTTGGCTATAAGAACAGATTCTTTTGAGAATATAGATGTTTTAAATAATTTAGAGTGGAAGATAGAGCCTGCAGTAGCAGGGGCAAGTTTAGAAAACGGCTATTTAAAGGTAGAAGGTACTGTAGCTGACGGTACTAAGATTACACTTAAGGCGTTGGAGACGGTAGCAGGTGCTAATACCAAGAAGGTAGCAAGCAAGGAAATAAGAGTAGATAGTACCACAGACACCAAGCCTTTGCTACACTTCTATAAGGCTGATGGCGACTACAATGGATGGGTATTTCATAACTTCGGTAAAGATGCGCAGGGAGTACTTCATAAGGTAGACGTAGAGCCTAGCATAGATACTGACCTAGGTAAGGCAGCCTATTTAGACTCCCCAAATGTAATAATGAAAAAGGGTAATTGGGAGCAAGAGACTGCTAAATATGTCCTCAATACCGATAAAAAAGACTTATATATCTTAGAAAATGATACTAGGGTTTACACTTCCCTAAAGACTGCATATGCAAACGCAGGAGCGAAGATAAAGTCAGCTATGATGGATAGTAAGGAAAGTGTAGTAGCTTACCTAGACAAAGAACCAAAGGATGGTATTGAATTCGAACTCTATGTAAATGGTGTAAAGCAAGATACTATAACAGCTACTGTAGATAAAGCTGCTAAAAAGGTAGTTTATAATACTACGAATTTAAACTTCGACCCAACTGCACTCTTAGAAGTGAAGGCAGATAATATGTTTAGGAGTCCTAGACAAGTTACTTTAAGAAGGGTGCTTGATGACTACCTATATACTGGGGATGATATGGGTGTAAAATATGATAATGAAAATGACAAGATAAAATTTAGATTATTTGCACCGACAGCGTATAAGGTAGATATAGTTACTTATGGTAGTGCCGAACAGGCTCAGGTTAACCCTGATGCTTCAGTTAGCATGAGTCATGATGCAAGTAGTGGTACATATTATGCGACAGTTGATAAGGATTCATTTAATAATAAATACTACTTATATAAACTCTATTTCAAAGAAAGAAATGAAGAGGGCAACATAGTTGATAGGATTACTTACGCAGTAGACCCTTATGCAGTAGCAGCAGGGATGAGTGGAGACAAGGGCTTCATCTTAGACATAGATGCAGACGAGCTAAAACCTGCGGGCTGGGATGCTTTGACTAGACCTGAACTTGAGCATCCAGAAGATGCCATAATTTATGAAACGCATGTAAGAGATTTTACTATAGACCCTAATTGGGGTGGAGATGCCAGCAAGGCTGGTAAATACCTAGGCTTGGTTGAGGCAGGTACTATATATACAAATGGAGCTAAGACAGTTTCTACTGGTTTAGACCACCTAAAAGAGCTAGGTGTAAACTGCGTGCACCTACTACCTACCTATGATATAGCTACTATAGAAAAAGATTCTCCTCTAGGATATGGTGGCTTAAAGAAGGATGGAAACTCTCCAAACAGGAACTGGGGATATGACCCTAAGAACTACAATGTGCCAGAGGAGACCTACTCTAGTAATCCTAATGACCCTAAGGTAGCGATTAAGGAATTTAGACAGATGGTAGCTGGTCTACACAATAATGGAATAAGACTGGTATTAGACCAAGTTTACAACCATATGTACTCCACTGACAATATGAACAAAATAGTGCCTGATTATTATTTTAGGTCATGGGATGAGGGTAATCTTTCCAATGGCGCTGGTTGTGGGAATGAGGTCGCAACAGAGAGACCTATGGTAAGGAAGTTTATCGTAGACTCAAATATGTTTTGGCTCAAAAACTACAAGGTGGACGGACTTAGATTCGACCTTATGGCCCTCATAGATAACACAACTATGCGTGAAATCAAGGAAAAGGCACTGGAAGTAGATAGCTCTATCTTGGTATATGGTGAGCCTTGGAAGGCTGCTGATACGCCGTTAGCAGGTTCAGAACAAACTACTAAAAACAAAGGGATAGCAGGATTTAATGATGTTTATAGAAACGCTTTAAGAGGTGATAATTCACCTACCAAGGGCTTTGTAAATGGTTCTATAAATGAAAGCATATTTAATAATGTTATAAATGGTTTAAAGGCTTCATTAAATTTAGTAGATAGCCCAGATTTAATCATTAACTACGCAGAGGCTCATGACAATTATTGCATATACGACCAAATAGAAAAGGCGGATATAAATACTCACGAAGGTGAGTTTAGAAAAAATATTAAAGAGAATGAACTAGAAGACTGGCGAGTGAAAAAGGCACTTTTAGCTAATTCCATGGTACTTACTTCTCAGGGTATACCTTTTATCCAAGGCGGTTCAGAGATACTTAGGACTAAGCAGGGTGAGCATAATAGCTACAACCTAGGTGATGATGTAAATGCTATACACTGGGCTGATAAGGCAGAGTTTATAGATGTATTTAATTATTATAAGGATGTAATTCAGTTTAGAAAAGCTCATAAGGGGCTTAGACTTACAAGTAAGCTACTTATAGATAGTGAAACTCAAGTTTATAATTTGAATGATACAGATAAACAACTTATCATGCAACATCTAAAAAATAATGCAGGAGGGGATAGCTTCAAAAATATCCTTATCTTTTACAATGGTAGTATAAATGATAAGGTGATAGAAAAACTACCTTTAAGTGATAAGAAGTGGTTAGTCATAGCTGATGACAAGGGATTTTATCATGATAAGACTAGTCAGAGAGAGCTAGAAAAAATGGGAGAAGAGGGAGAAGATCTAAGTATTAAATCATCTTCCATGCTCATATTATATGACGGTGGTTCTAAGGTGAAAACTGGAGATATCCAGTGGGACTACCTATTTGCAGACCAGAGTCAAGACTATATGGAACCACTAGAACCTAAGTCTACAGATGAGGTAAAAGTACGCTTTAGGGCTGCAGCAGATGAACTCGAATCTGCAAATGTACACTACTATGACGAGGCGGATAAGGCTGAACACGTCATAGCTATGTCCAAGATAACAGATGATACTTTTTATGCTTCAAAGGGATATGACAAGACTAAGGTCGAGTTCTGGGAAGGTATAATACCGGCTAGTCCAAGTAGCAAATATTACAATTTTGAGGCTAAGAGCTCTAAGAAGACTGTATGGATAAGTGGAGGTGCTGGTGATAATGGCAGAGGTGTCACAAATGCTAAACCACTGATAAATGGTGTTGGCTCAGGTATAGACCATGGATTCTCTATAGTGCCTGATTATAAGACACCTAAGTGGGCTAAAGAAGCGGTATTTTATCAAATAATGGTAGATAGATTTAGAGATGGCGATAGCAGTAATAACCGTGTTGCAAAGGATGTAGCACAGTTTGGAAAACCATCTGAGATAGCGCCTTGGAATAGCGAAGTTCTAAGTGGTGATGAGAGTGATAAGGTATGGAACAACCAGTTCTATGGTGGAGACTTACAGGGTGTGCGTGAGGCTATTCCTTACTTAAAGGATACCCTAGGAGTAGATGCATTATATCTCATGCCTATATTCCAGTCTGCCAGCGACCATAAGTATGATGTAGATAAATATGAGTATGTAGATAAATACTTTGGTGGAAACAAGGGTCTTGCTGATTTATCAATGGATTTAAGTAATGAGAATATGAATTTGATATTAGATGGAGCATTTAACCATACTAGTACAGAGGGAGACTTGTTTAAACATAATAAAGATTATTATTTTTATGATCATGGTCAATATTCTCATAAGTTTAAAGATACTGATAATAATGATATAGATTACTATGCTTGGCATGGTTATGCTAACCTAGCTAAGTTAAATTATAGCAATCAGGCGGTAAGGGATTACATATATGCTTCTGATAGTGCAGTAGCTAAGAAGTATTTAAAGCCTCCTTATAATATAAGTGGATGGAGATTAGATGCAGCAGAGGATTTAAATGTTGAACCTAGAGATTATAAGCAAGATCCAGAATTTGATATGAATACTGATCAGGATGATAAAGCACAAAGAGCTGCAAACCTTCAAATATGGCAGGAATTTAGAAACAATATAAAGGGTACAAATAAAGATGCCTTTATACTAGGTGAATTTTGGAAAAATGACAATCACTGGTACTATGGAAAAGCTTGGGATTCTAGGATGAACTATGCTGGTTTTATGATGCCTTTCCTAGAGAATTCTAGTAGCAATAAGTATTTAGGAAATCAAAGTCTTGACAACAAGGGTGGAATGAGTGTAGCTGGTATAGCTAAGTTTGCTAGAAAAAGTTTTAAGAGCCTACCATATCAAACGGTGATTTCAGCTACAAACTCTATCTCTACCCATGATAAGGAGAGGTTCTTAAATAGGGAGTTTACAGGTGCGGGCAATGAAGCTATGATGGAAATAGTGGCTACCTTACAGATGACTTATCCAGGAGTTCCTATGATTTACTATGGCGATGAAATAGGTAGTGTTGGTAAAGCCAATGGAAAGGACCCATATAATAGGGGAAGCTTCAACTGGGAAGAGTCCTCATGGAATAAGGAAATGCTTGGAGACCACAAGAACTTAATCGCTGCTAGAAAGGCGAATAAGGATGCCTTTGTTTACGGTGCTTTTGAAGAGATAAAGTCTAGTGAAGATGATAAGTACCTGGTTTATGCTAGATATGGAAACAATAATAGAGCTATAGTAGTATTGAATAATAACGGAAATTCTGGTGAGCAAGATATATTACTTGCTAACTTAGATAGATATGGTTTTAAAGACGGTGATGTGCTTAGGGATGTTCTTAGCGATAAGGAGGCTACTGTTTCACTTGGAAAACTTACTTTGAGTTCTAAAAATATGTCAGGTGGACTATGGGTATTAAGGGACAAGGCTCCTGCAAAAGAAGCTATAGTCGTAAATCTAAGAGACTTAAGCGATGCTAGAAGTAGATTAGCCAAGGTGGAAAATTTTAAGTATAAAGAAACTGACGATAGCTTAAAACTCACTTGGGATAATGGAGAAGAAAGTGGATTAGATTCTTATATTGTAAGAGTTTATGATGGCGATAAGGTAGTAAGAGAAAAACTAGTCGCTAAGACTGAGGGTGAGGCTAGTTTTGCTGATATAGCTAGCTTGCCAGCGAACTATACTATCATGATTAAGAAGCTAGCGGATAGGACTATAGGTGATGGTACAGTAGATGACATCTACTTCGATAGCAAGTATACTGAAGCTATAAAAGATACTACGCCTGATACTACTAGTGGAGCTGGGACAGAAGTGACTCCAGGTGAAGGAACAGGAAACGGTGAAAATACAGGTAATACTGGAGGTTCAGACAATAGCGACAGCGAAAACACTGACACTGGAAATGGAGAAAATGCTGGAGATACAGGTAATGGCAATACTGCTGGCACAAATACCACTAGTGGTCCAGGAACTGAAGTAATACCAGACGGAAATACTGCTGATACTGGAAACAGTGAAAATGCAGATGATACAGCTAATGGTGGTGCCACAGGTGGTGGAAGCACAGGAGATGCTGAGAATACTGGTGATACTGCTAATAGTGGAAATGACAGTAATACAGGAAGCACGGGGGCATCATCTGGAGGCGGTGGATTAAGCGATCCAGATAGTTCAGATACTGTTGATAAGCCAAGTGAAGCTAAGCCTGAAACAGATGATAAAAAAGCTGCTGAAAAGCTATCAGAGGAAACAGAAGCCTTGCTTAAGGAGCATCCAGATGCTTTGTTAGTTGGAGATAAGGTGTTTATAGATGTAGAAAAGAGCAAGTGGTATGGAGCCGCTGTAGAATACGTAGTTGAAAAGGGCATAATGAACGGTACAGGTGATACCTCATTTGCACCAGGGTTTGATACTACTAGGGCTATGGTAGTTACCATGTTAAAGAGACTCTCTAAAGAGGATGATGTGGACTTTACAAATGACTTTTCAGATGTTAAGTCGGATGACTGGCATGGAGAAGCTATAAATTGGGCTGTTAAGTCTGAAATAGTAAATGGTATTGGAAATGGCGAATTTAAGCCTAATGATAAACTTAGCAGAGAACAACTTGTTACCATACTTTATCGTTATGCTAAGTATAAGAAATATAACTTGAGTTCTGATGCTGATTTGACCATGTATTATGATTTATCAGAAATGTCCGAATATGCTATAGAACCTATGCAGTGGGCGGTGGCAAATGGTATAATAAAGGGAAGTACAGCTACAAGTCTCTCTCCTAAGAGGGGAGCTACAAGGGCTGAAATGGCAACGATATTTATGAGATTTATGGAAAAGTTGTAATGTGACAGAATAAAGGACAATTTGGCGAGGGCGAAGGCTTAGAAGTACTTAAAAAAGCTTAATAAGGCTTAAAGGTACTGATAATGGGCTTAGAGAGTGTTAGTTAGGGCTTAAATTGGCTTAGAAAATGGAGCGAGAGCGTGGGAGCGGTTGTCCGACGTTTTGGCTCTTTTTTTGCGTTTTTTTAATTTTTTCAAGATTTTTTCTGACCGTTTAAAAAACCGTTTTCCACCGTTTAAATTATCTTCAAATTTTGGTTTAGAAAAAGGGTGTAAACATAGATTTGAATTAGGGTTGAACGGTTTGGAAAATTTTAAAAATTGACCGTTTAAAAATGGTCTTTTTTTATTTTAAAAGTTTGCTTGATAAATTTTTTAATGGGAACTTTTTGCAATTTTAGTTCCCATTAAAAGAAAGTTAGTGTTTATAAGGGTTTGGGACTGTTTTTTATAAAAATCTAATGGGAACTATATCATATTATTCTAATAAATAAATATAGTTTTTTAATAAATATAGATTTTATAAGGGTTTAGAGCGATTTTCTATGAAAAATATAAAATTTCAAAAATGATTTTAATGGGAACTAATTTTTAAGTAAAAAATAAGGATAAAAAATTGTAAAATTTGAAGTAAAAATTTAACGAATTTTTAACCATGAAAACTCCTTTAATTTTAGTGGAAAATGGATAAGATTTTTTGATTAAAAAATAGATTAAATTTACTTATATTTAATTGGATACATAAGGGGACAAAAAGATAAAAATTTAAAGTATCCTAATAAAAGATTGATAAAAAATATACAGGTGGCACTAATATCGTTCCAAATGTTCGATAATCGTGCCACCCCCTTACTTTACTAATAACTGCGTGATATATTGATACATGTAATTAGATTTGTGAGGAGGTGAATACGAATTTATATTATAGTAAGAATTATTTAAGATACTTGTTTATTTCTAATATCTTGGCTAAGTTTTTTATATTTAGATTGGGATAAGGCAAAATTTAATTGTTCTATTATATATTCTTGACCTTTAGCATTGAGTAAAAAATAATTAGATATTGACTCTATATCGTTCTTACTAAAGTTAGAAAAATGATTGTTATTATTTATTTCTATTGATTCTGTTCTACCAAGTAAATAATCAATAGAACAATCAAAATAATCAGCAATTTTTATAAGTATTTCACCCTTTGGAATTGTTCCATTTTTCCATTTTGTAGCAATGGCAGTAGATAAGCCAATAGATTTAGCTAAGGTGTTAGGTTTAATATTATTTTTTTCACATAGGCTATATAAACGTTCCCAAAACATAGATAAGTCCTTTCTAAAATAAAAAATCTAACAAAAGTTAGAAAAAGTATTGACTATCTAACTAAAGTAAGATATAATATAACTAAGTTAAGTGATTGACTTAACTATATCACAGAAAGGAGCAAAAATAAATGAGTAAACATAAAAAGGGGCATAAAAAAAGCAAAAAGAATGACAACCTACTAAAGATTGTCATCCTACTCACTGCTATAGTCCATTTGATAGATGGACTGATTAATTTAATCAAGAAATTGATTTAAATTAAATCTAAGGGGAGCACATCCCCTTAGAAATAGATTACTCTTTTTATATTACTTTGTCAATATAAAACAATGAAAAAAGGAGGAGAAATCATGTTAGAAATAATGAGAGATGTGACAATGATAGTTTTAGATTTAGTCATTATAGGGCTAATAATAAAAAGTTGGAGGAAGTAGATATGGCTGTTAGTGAAAGGGTTAAAAGTATTAGAGAAAGCAAGGGTATAAAACAGTGCGAACTTGCTGATGGTGTTGGTGTTACTCAAGCTATGATTTCACAGATTGAAAAAGGTATTAGAAATCCGTCTTTGCAGGTGGGTTATGAGATAGCAAGGGTGCTTGAGTGTAGTATTGAAGATTTTTTTGAAGATTAAAGGAGATATTATGAAAGATATTATGTTAGAAGTTGCAGATAATGTGAAGAAGGAAGATATCCTTTTAGGGGTAAAGATAATGGAGCTTATAGCAAATACTAGGGATGAGTCCAAGAAGGAAAAAACTGAATTAAAATATGGGGTTAGTAAAGATGAAGTGAAAAGAGCTGTTAAGACTGCAATGGAGTCAAAAAAAGATTTAAATTTAACTGAATTTGATTTAACCCCAATAGAATTAGTACAGTTTAAAAGTAAGTCATTTATAGATTATATGAATGATAGAACTTTAGAACTTCAAAAAAATGCTGAAAGTAATAGAGAGCAGGATTTTATGAATGAAATATTTAAAACTATTAATGGCATTAAATTTGATGAAAGTGTAGCCACAGAGTATAAATATCAGGTTGATAGTGATGAGGTAAAAAAGGCTATGGAGGCAGTTAAAGATGCTGCAAAACAAAAACTCGAATTATTGAGGAAACTAGGATTTATTGTAGGTATAGATTTAATTTTAGAAGAGGGAAATTTAAGATTAAAAGAGCATGATTATGAAAGATGAATATTTAGTAAATAAAATCGCATTAGTGATTTCTATTATTGCACTAATAATTTCATTATATAAATAATTTTAAGTAAAGGAAATATAAATGAATAAATTAAGTGATAGGATGTTTGGAAATAAAGAACTCAGAAATTTAATATTATATCGTAGATATGAAATAAATCATTCACTTATAGTTGATAGAGTTAGTGAGAGTGTTTTAGATATAAAAAGAAATACTTTAGAAGTTTTAGAAAAAATGTATAACAGTGATAAAGATTTGAATATGGCTATATTTTGGCAGAAAATTGCAATTATTATTCAAATTATATCACTTATTATATTAATTAGTACAGTAGTGGTTAAATCAATAGGTAGTTAAAAAATAATGCCAATTATGATTGATGCAATAATAGAAATTATAGCAATAAATATACTTAGTTTAGAAAAAAGCAGAGCTTTTTTTGATGATAAATTTGCTTCATCATTATGTTTTTTAATAATACTATTAGCTTGTTTTAACTCATTAATTTCTTGTTGCTGACTATTTAGGATTTGTTTAAATTTTGGGTCTAATTTAGAAATAATATCATCAGCTTGTACCTTACTAATTGAATTAGCGTAGCGTTCTTCAGGAGTAGGGATAGAAAAAGTAGAAATTTCATTATCAAGTGGTGGAAGATTATGTTGATTTTTTTTAAATTCTTTAAGTGGTGATTGTGGTTTTTTAAAAGTTAGATTATTTAAAATTTCTTTTGTAGCACTGAGTTTAATGTTTTTCATATAGGTTACCTCCTATATGAATTATAACATAAAATGAATTTTTCATATACCTCCTAAGTTTGTGAAAATTCGAAACAGCCCTTAGGGGCTGTCTAGCAGAGATAAGCTACTGCTACTGATGAGATAGCTTAAAAAGGTGGTGTGTTAAAGAGTGGATATGATAACAGCTAGTGAGCTGGCTGAACTAGAGGGATGTTCTATTAGGTGGATACGAAAAAAAGCTAATAATGGAGATTATGTTTATAAAGAAGAAACAAACGAACTTAATAAAAAAGTATTTATGTTTCCAGTAGCCGAACTTCCTCGTGATATTAAGGAGAAATACTATTCCAATTTAATAGCTGATACAAGTGATTTAGGTGAGGCTAAGGTTCTTACTTTAAAGGAACGTGAAGAGGTGGACTTTTGGATTGACATAATCAAGCAGTGGCAACATGAAAGAAACCACAGTCCACTTAAATTTGAAGAAGTAGATGAGTGTTTTGTGGGTATGATGAAGTTAAAGCATCCCCAGTACACATTTAGTCGTAGGATACTTTATAGGAAGTGGAGATACTATAAAAATAGAGAGTATGACAAACTCCTAGATAATAGGGGTAAGCATAACAAAGGAAGGACTAAGGTAACAGTAGAGATGAGAAATATTTATTTATCGTATTTTATGGAGCAGGCTCAATATCCTCTAATAAAGTGTTATGAGTTTATGAAAATGGAAATATCTAAAAAATATCCTGAGCAGTATGACATGATACCAACTGCTAGGACTATGCACAGGGATTTAATAAATGGACTTCCTGTGCCACTGCAGATACTAGGTAGGCAAGGTAAAAAGGCTTATGACGATATTTGTGGCTACTATATCCGTAGAGAGTATAAGGACATGGAAAGTAATGATTACTGGATAGGTGATACTCATACCTTAGATATTATGAGTGCTGATGAAGGTGGCAAGGTACATAGACTATATCTTAATGCTTGGATGGACGCTAGAAGTGGTGTCATGGTAGGTTGGTATATTACAGCTAATCCTTCAAGTCAAGCGACAGTATATGCCCTGCGTGATGCTATTTTAAGGAGAAATGCTATACCACGCAATGTATATGTAGATAATGGGCGTGAGTATCTAACCCATGACGTAGGTGGCTTAGGGCATAGAGCTAGAAAAAGTCAAAAAGATGAGTTTAAAGCACCACCTATATTTAATCGTTTAGGTATAGAGATGACCAATGCTTTAGTAAGAAATGCTAGAGCAAAGACCATAGAGCGTAGGTTCTTAGATTTTAAAAATCAAGTTTCAAGGTTATTTAGCACCTATACTGGTGGAAGTGTAGCTGAAAAGCCAGAAATTCTTAAAACTAGACTTAAAAATGGTCAAGTAATAATAGAAGATGAGCTTAAAGAAAATATCAATACCATTATTGAATATTACTTTAATTATAGTACATATAACGGAGAAGTAAGTGCTGATAAAGGCAAGAGGAAAATAGATGTTTATAATGAGCATCAAGTAAGTGTTAGACGTGCTAGTAAAGAGGAATTAGAACTAATGCTACTTAGAAGTTCAAGACCACAAAAGGTAGGCAGACGTGGAGTCCAGCTTAAATTTAATGGTGAGAAATTCGACTACTTTAGCAAGGAGCTCCACAATATGTTTAGTAAAGAAGTTTACTTTAGATATGACCCTGATGACCTTAGCGAAGTTAGGATATATGACCTTGAAGATAGGTATTTAATGACTGTACCTTGTGCTGATGAAACAGTTCTTAAATATAATTCTAGCAAGGAAGATGTAAAAAATGCTATGAAAATACTTAGAAAGGTAGCTAAAGAGGACTTAGAAGTTCTTAAAGCAATTAAAGCTATGGGTACTACTAATGCACTTGATTTGGTGCTTGAAGAGGCTGAACGTAATAGAGAAAATCCTGCTAAGAGTGCTAATCCTAAGATATTAGAAATTCATAGAGCTGATGAGGGCGAGAGAGTAAGTGAAATAATAAAAGATGCAAGTGGTTTTGAGTATGAAATAGATACTGAAAAAATGCTTAGAAATATAGAACTTAAAAATAAACAGGAGGTAGAAGATGTATAATAACGAGTTAATTCTTAGACTTGAGGAGTATATGGGTAAAAGCTCCTTATCTCAAACCAAAATATCAGCAATGATAGGTGTTAGTGCCTCGGCTCTTAGCCAGTGGAAAAATAAAAAGTATGCTAAGGGTAACATTGAGGAGCTAGAGGCTAAAATTTTAGAATTTCTTAACTTAGAAGATGAAAAAGCTAGGAAAGAAAAAGAACTAAGTACTAAGATGTATAGGGCTCTTAATGGATATGTAGCCACTAGTATAAGTGAGGATGTATACAGGATGATAAAAATATGCCATTTTGATAAGGGTATGGTAATCGCTCATGGTGATGCTGGAATAGGTAAGACAAAGGGAGCTGAGAAGTATTTTAGGGAAAATCCTACAAGCACTATTTATATACAAGCTACTCCTTCAAGTGGTACTTTAGGCAGTATTTTAAAGCTACTAGCAAGGGCTCTTAAAATAAATGAGAAACAGCCTAAGCTAGATTTAATACTTGAGATTAAGGAGAAATTAGAACAGGCAAATAAAGTCATAATTATAGATGAGGCACAGCATCTTAAACTACAAGCCCTAGAAGAAATAAGAACGCTAGGTGACCCTAATGATATAACAGGCTCTAAGGGAACAGGTATATGCCTTATTGGTAATAGTGAAGTATATGACAAGATGAGGGGTAAGCAGGAAGCAAAATTTGCACAACTTTTTAGTAGGATTAAGCTTAATAAAAAATATGAAACTACTAAGGTTAAAGATAGTGATATTAAACTTATGTTTCCTAAGGTAGAAGATGAAGAAATGTGTAAGTTTTTGTGGGGGATTAGTAAGAGTAAATGGGGAATAAGGGGTGCAGTAAATGTATATAATAACGCAGTTAGTGCTGATGATGTTTCACTAAAGGGATTTAAGCAAATGGCAGTAAGTATGGGAATAGGGTTTAGGGGGTAAAAATGAATGAACATTTTATATATGAAAAGTTAGATGAAATAAGTTTAGAGCTTAAAGAAATAAATAAATCGCTCCAAATTATTGCGAGTAATATGGAGCGAAAAGGTTTTGACTTTGATAAATTTATTCAAAAGTTTCAATCGTCAATAAATAAAAATATAAAAGAAAAGGAGAGAATATGAACTCAGAAATAAGATTAAAAAGACAAAAAAGGAAGGATATGTTTTTGGCAGTTTTTGTAATAGTGATTATGCTCTTTGGGATATTTAAGATAGTAGAACTTATAGGTGGATATTTAGGCGAAGATGAGCCTGTATTTACTAGGCAAGTCAGTATAGTAGAGAGTGTGGAAGTAGCTAGTAAGGAAAGTAGTGCTACTAAGAAGGTAGCCATGATAGAGTATTATTCAGGATATTTTAAGGGTTTTAGGGAGATAGACTTACCATTAAATTACAAGGAGCAGGAGTTTTTATACTTACTTAGTAAGGACTATGATATAAGCTATCCACTACTTCTAGGACTGATAGATTTAGAGAGTTCGTTTAATAAAGATTTAGTGAGTAATACCAATGATTATGGTCTTATGCAGATAAATGCAGTTAATCACGACTGGCTTAAACACAACTTAGAATTTGATGATATTTTAGACCCTTATAATAATATTAGAAGTGGAACATTTATATTATCACAGTTATTTGATAAATATGGTGGTGATGAGAATAAGGTTTTAATGGCTTATAACATGGGTGAAGGTGGAGCTAAAAGCTTGTGGAATAAGGGAGTTATGAGCAGTGCTTATAGCGAGCGAGTTTTAGAAAAAAAAGAAATGTATGAAAAATTATTAAAATAGTGTTTCCTTCAGGGGCTTAATGCCCCGTCCTAATGCTACTGATTATCTTAGGTAGTCAGCTGTCACAAGTCAGCATAAAAGCAGAGTGGGAAAGGAGAAGTGAACTATGTTTGGAGAACTTATGGACGGAGCTAGAAACTATCAAATATCACTTAATAAGTATGATAGGCTTATTGAAAATGCTGAGGACTTACTTATTATGAAAAGAATGCTAAAAGTTAAGACTATACGCAGGGAAGACATTTTAATGGTTTTCGGTGAAGATGTTGTTATCGAAGAAGAAACAGAAGCTGACAATCCTGATTATAGGGGGTAAAAATGAAAGTATTTGAAATTTTGGCTTTTGATAAGATTGATAAGTGTATCTGTAAGGTTAAAGAAATAGATTTTAAGTTAGAAGTAGTCAAACTAGAAAAAGATAATGTACAGGCTATGCGTGATTTAAAAGATGTTATTTTTTTAGAATATACAGGTGTAGAAGATATGAACTCATTTAAAATTTATTTAGGTTCTGTCTTAGAATTCAAAAGTGGTAGGTCTGATAATGATAGGGGATATGTAGTTTATAGACGTGCTGAGTTTATGGTTAAGCTAAATAATGGTGGTTATTATCCTCTTTCACAGATGCATTTTTATTCTAAGGTGGTGGGCAATATTTATGAAGACGTAAGTTTATTAGAGGTAGACTATGAATGTTGAGCTTAAAGGTGAAATGAATGTTGCTTGTATATCTGATGAAAGATATGAGGAGTTAAAGATAGCTGAAGCTAAACTTATGGCAGTTTATAGTGCCTTTAAGATAAAAGGTGTTACTAGAAGTGAGATACTTAAGGTTTTAGATTTTGTAGGTACTTTTAATTTAAGGATGTTTGAGGGAGCTGATGAAAAGCTTATCGACTCTTTAGTTAAAATGGAAATATCAAAGATGAAAGGAGCAGAAAATGGCGAGAAAAAAGGTAGCTGACAGTGAGGTTACGCTTAGCTCATGGGAAGAAGTAGATGAAACTCTTAAAATCATAGCTGAGCATGAGATAGCCCTTAAAAATATTGAGGGTGAGATGAATAAGGAGATAAATGAGGTAAAAGAAAAGGCTGTAGCTAAGTCTGAGATACATCATGATGCTATTAAGGTCTTAGAAAAAAGGCTTAAAAACTTTGTTAGTTCTCATAAAAGTGAGTTAGACGGTAAGACTAAGAAGTTAAGTTTTGGACAAACTGGTTTTAGGAGTTCTACCGCAGTAAGTATTCCTAGAGGCAAGAGTGATGTAATTATTGATACATTAAAGAAGAAAAACATGGTCGACTGTATAAATACTAAGGAGAGTATTAATAAAGAAGTCCTTAAAAAGTATGATGAAAAAATCATCATAAATATTGGAGCAAGTTTAAAGAAAAAAGATGAGTTTTGGTATGAGTGCGAATATGCACAGGTGAAATAAGAGTTTTAAGGAGTTTATCTATGAGTACAAGCAGACAGGTAAAAGGGATTGAGAATTTCCAAATAAAGAAGATGTGGGCGTTAGCATATAAATTAGGTATGGACAAGGATGACGTGTACGCACTAGCAGGTGTAGAGCATTTACATGAGCTTACTTACCTAGAAGCTAATGAGGTCATAGGTAAGCTCCTAGATTTTACTGATGATAAAAAGTCAGTAGCTGGGATGATAAATACTTCACAGATAAAAAAGGTCTGGGCTTTAATGTATGAGCTTAAAAAGCAAGACGCAGTAGAAAGTGATATTCCAGTAGGTAAAAGGCTATGTGGGATTATAGAAAAAGAACTTAAAATTACAGCTACAGAAAAAGACCCTTTTAAGTGGGTAGACTTTAGCTCTGGTAAGAAGTTAATAGATGCTCTTAGCAGATATGTAAAATATGCTAAGAAGAAAGGGGGTAAGGTTGGAAAATCTTAAATTAGATGACCTTAGTGGCGAGCAAAAAGAACTTGCACAGGAGCTAGGAATAGATATATACTTAAAGCTAGTGGAAAAGTTTGGTGGATGCCATATATATGTAGCTAAAATAGATAAGATAATGGCTGCTATTAGAGATAATACATTAAGGAAAGAATTTAACGGATATAATTACAGATACTTAGCTAAAAAGTATGATTTGACAGAACGACGAGTGAGGGAAATAGTAGATTCAGATAGAGCTAGTCCATTAAAGGGTCAGATAAGTATATTTGATGAAATAAAAGAAGAGTAGATATTGGAGATTTTTTATGAAATGCTTCAATGTCAATTCTTCTTTTTTTGTTGTAAAGTATTTTTAAAGATAAACTTATATTTGATTTTAGGAGATAAAAAAATGACTTTTGATGGTGGTACTTGGTGGTTAGTTCTTACAATGTTAGGTCTTGTTACTGGCTCACTTACATATTTAATAAAATTCGCACTATTTTCTAGGTTAGAGAAAATGGAACAAAAATTTGATAAGTTTGAAAAATCTTTAGTAAATAAGAATGACTATGATAAGGATATTGAAGAGATAAAAAATAATATAGAAACTATTAAAGCTAATTATACTCCTCAAAGAGTTCATGAAAAGGATTTTGATGAGTGTAGGTGTGAGATAAGAAAAATCACAGAGAACTTTTCTACTAAAGAAGATTTTATAAGAGAGATTATGAAGTTAGAAAAGAAAATGGATAAGATGATGGATATGTTACTTAAATATGTTGAAAAATAGTGAGGATGATATGGACAAGAAAAAGATTTTAAATGGGATTAAGGCTACAGAGTTTAAGAAAAATAATGGAATTGTTTTAATTAGCTTAAACATACTAAGCACAAAATATACCAAGTTAGAAAGTCTTTATACTGTTTTTGAAACTAGGGATATTTCAAGGGATGAATTTTTAGAGGCTATAGACTTTCTTTCTGAAGAAGGATATATCCATTTAAGAAATATAGAAAATAAAAAAGAAGTGATTTTGGCTGATAGTTATTATAAAGACATAGAGGCTAAACTTACAGGTAAGGCACATCGCCTGCTTAATGGAGGAATTTCTGACAACATGATTGAGGTGTAGGTATGGGTAGAAGAAGAGTAGGCAAAGTCGATAAGTTAAAACCGGACCTTAAAAGTGATGTAGAGCAAATGCTCCTTACTGGAGCTACTTATAAAGAAATAGTTAATTATCTTAAAGATAATGGCGAAGAGATGAGCCAAATGGCTATAAGTAATTATGCTAAGAAGTACAGAGCGACAGTTGAGATGTTAAATGTGGCACAGACGAATTTCAACTCTCTTATGGATGAGATGAATAAGTATCCTGATATGGATACGAGTGAGGCTTTAATTAGACTATCAAGTCATCATGTACTTAATGCGTTAAGTACCCTTAGAGATGAAGATTTTAAAACACTTCCAGTTGATAAACTTATTAGACAATCAAACTCACTAATAAGAGCTGCAACGTATAAAAGGCATACTCAAATTAAAAATCAAGATGTTTTGGAAAATGCAGTTGATGAAATTAAGGCTACATTATTTGAAATGATGAAGAAAGAAAAGCCAGAGCTTTATAAGGAAGTTAATGAGTTTTTGATTGATAAAAAGGCTAGTGGCGAGATTTAAAAAGGAGTAGATATGATTTGTGTATTACAAGTAAATACTGGTAAAGAGTTAGAAGTAAGGAAAAATCTTTTAAGTCTAGGAATAAAGGCGATAGTGCCTTTAGGATGTATCTATAAAAAGCTAAAGAGTGGATGGACTTTGGAAGAAAAGGTTATTTTTAAGGGGTATGTATTTGTAGATATTATATATGACGCAGATACCTATTATAAGCTCATAGGTGTAGATAATGTCATAAGGCTACTTAGAAGTGGAGAAACTCCTTTAAAACTTAGCTTTAAGGAAGAAGAAGAGCTTTTACTATTAGACTTGCTAGCTAAAGAACCCACTAAGTTAAAAGAAGTAGGTGGAAAGCATGAGGTAGTAGGTGGGCTTTTAGAAAGCTTTGTTACTAGGGTAGAGAAGATAGATAAGCACAAGAGATGTGCAACAGTTTTGATAGACCTTGTTGAAGAAACTCACAAGGTAGTGTTAGCGGTAGACATAGTTTAATACTTTTATAAACGCTTGACTAATGTCGCTTTATAGGTATTAGATGATAAATAAGACTAGGCTTCAACTAGGTTCGACATACAGGACTTAGGTGGCGAAGCCTGTCTTTTTTAGTTTTGTAAAAATATAGAGTGAGGTTTACTTAAGTATACCCGTTCAAAAACGTTCAAAAGCCGTTCAAAAACTTTTTTATATAAATATATGGGTAAATTATAGGGTAAGGGTATAAAAAAGCGAAAAAGGGCAAATTTTAAGGAAAGTAGAAATGAGTAGAAAAAGTGTTAAGAAAATAGATGAGTTGTTAGGAGCTTTTAAAGAGGTCGAAAGAAAACAGTTAGATTATTATGATGATAGCGAAGGAATAGATGAGCAGTATTTAAGAGATTTAATCGAAGTACACCTTGAAAAGAATTTCGGCAAAGAGATAGATTATATTAAAAAACTTTTTAAGGCAGGAGCTCCACTTACTGGTGAAGAAGGTATAAGAAAGATGTTAGGTGCTATTGATATAGAGTTTTTTGGTAGAGCCTACTTTCCACATTACTTTGTAAAGCCTGCTCCTGAGTTTCATAAGGAATTAGATAATATATGGATGTGTGGTGTTTTAAAGGGGCATTATCCGTTAAACAGTAAAAAGGCTAGGGTTATAGATACCCTTAATGGTAGTAGAAATGTCGTAGCAGCTCCAAGGGGTCATGCTAAAAGTACTACTCTTACTTTTAAAGGTACTGTCCACGCTATCCTTTATGAGTATAAGCACTATCCTATTATTATTTCTGACTCATCAGAACAGGCAGAAGGCTTCCTTGATAATATCAAAGTAGAATTTGATGAGAACGAGACTATAATTAAAGACTTTGGCATGCTTGCTGGTAAGGTTTGGAGAAATAATGTAATAACTACGAAAACTGGTATTAAGGTAGAGGCTATTGGTAGTGGTAAAAAGATAAGAGGTCGTAAGCATAGGAACTGGCGACCTGACCTTATAATACTTGATGATGTAGAAAATGATGAAAACGTTCGTACTAATGAACAGAGAAAAAAGCTAGAAAACTGGTTCGCTAAGGCAGTTAGTAAGGCAGGCGATTATTATACAGATATTATTTATATTGGAACATTACTGCATTATGATTCACTACTTTCCAAGACATTAAAAAATCCAAGATATAAGGCTAGGAAGTATAAGGCGGTTTTAAGATTTTCTAATTCACCGAAATGGGATGAATGGAAAAAGATTTATACTGACCTTGATAACGAAGCAAGAGAAGAAGATGCACTTGCCTTTTTTAATGAAAATAAGGCAGATATGCTTTATGGAACAAAAGTTTTATGGGAAGAAAAGAACTCTTATTATGACCTTATGATTATTAAGGTGGCTGATGGAGATAGTTCTTTTAATTCAGAACTTCAAAACGAGCCTATTAATCCTGATGACTGTCTTTTTAATGAAGAGTGGTTTGATTACTATAACGAGGCAGAGTTTGACTTTAAATCTAGTGATTTTAAATTTTTTGGTTTTGTTGACCCTTCGCTTGGTAAGAGTAAAAAATCAGACTTTTCGGCTATTGTTACTATTGCTAAGAATATGAGCAGTGGGTATATGTATGTGCTTCTTGCTGATATAGAACGTAGGCATCCTAGTAGAATTATTGAGGATGTTTTGCAGACAGAAATTTATTTAAAAAATACTTATGGCAAAGGCTTTGAAAAATTTGGAGCTGAAACAAACCAATTCCAGTGGTTTTTAAAAGAGGAGCTTGCAAAAGAGTCAGCTCGTAGAAATATTTATTTACCACTTGAAGAGGTTAATCAACAAGCTGATAAAACGATGCGCATACAAACACTAGAGCCTGATATTAAAAATAGATACATCAAGCTTAATAGAAGGCATAAGAGGTTACTTATGCAACTTGAACAATTTCCAATGGGTAGCCATGATGATGGAGCTGATGCTTTAGAAGGTGCAAGAACTATTGCTAAAAATACTGCTACTTTTAGGATAATTGATAGGAGTTTGTTTGGAATATAGGAGATAAAGATGGTTATATTTATGGAAAGAGATAGGTTCGAAACTCTTGGTGTAGACGAACTAAAAAAAATAATAAAAGATAATATTACAGGTAATAAGTATACTAGGCTTAAAGATTATTATGAGGGTAAGCATACTATTTTAAATCATAAAAAGAAACGTTCTAGTGTGCCTAATAATAAGTTAGTAAATAATATTGCTAGATATATCACAGATACTGCAACTGGTTATTTTTTGGGTATGCCCGTAGTTTATGATTCTATGGATGAGAAGTTTATGGAAGAGTTGCAAGGTATATATGATTATAATGACGAAGGCGACCATAATATAGAACTTGCAAAAAATGCTAGTATTTATGGTAGTATTTTTGAAATGATTTACTTAGATGAAGACGGCAATATAAGGTTTGCACGAATTGAACCAAGTAATATTATTATGATTAAGTCTACTACCTTAAAAGAAGTCTTAGGCGTTATTAGGCTTATAAATACAAAGGATAAAGAGGGTAAAGATTATCAAAAAATAGAATTTTGGAATGCTTATACTTGTTTATTACTTATGCTTAAAGATGATAAATTTACTGTGATTGATGAGTGGGAACATTATTTTGGTGATGTGCCTTTTACTGAATATATAAATAATGAGGAGCGTTTGGGCGATTTTGAAGGTGTAATTAGCCTAATAGATGCCTATAATACAGTTCAGTCTAATACTGCAAATATGTTTCAGTATAATGACGAGGCACTTCTTAAAGTTAGGAAAATGGGAAATGTTAGTAGTAAACAGATAGCTGATATGAAAGAGGCTGGAGCTATTATTTTAGAAAATGACGGAGATATAGATTGGCTACTTAAAATCATAGATGATACTGCTATGGAAAACTATAAAAAAAGGCTTAGAGATGATATACATAACTTTTCAAATATTCCTAATATGAGTGATGAGAGCTTTGGTGGAAATCTTAGTGGTGTGGCAGTAAGTTATAAACTTTGGGGGCTAGAACAGTCTACAGCTATAAAAGAACGTAAGTTTAAAAAAGGTCTACAACGTAGAATAGAGCTTATTACTAATATTTTAAATGTTAAAGGTGGCAACTACAACTATATGGATATAGAGATAGGGTTTAGGAGAAATAAGCCACAAAATATTTTAGAGATAGCACAGATAATGAGTATGCTTAGTGGCGAGCTATCAAAAGAAACTAGGCTTAAAATGTTACCACTTATTGAGGATGTAAGTTTAGAAATGGAAAAACTAGATAAGGAAAATGAAAAATTAGAGGCTCCGTATAAGTCAGATGCTGAAAATTTTGTGAAGGAGATAGATTATAATGAGGAGTGAAAAGGAAATAAACAAGCTCCTTTTTGATTTTTCAAAAGACGGCATAATAAAAAAAGATGAGTTATCGAAGTCTAGAACTAAGGATTTAATGCGTTATTATGAAATTACTGCTATGGAAACTAAGGGGAGAATACACGCCTTATATTCTAAGTATGCGATAGATAATAAGATAACTGTTACTGAGGCTAGGGCTTTAATAAGTGCTGATGAGCAAAATACCTTCAAGATGAAGTTATCAGAGTACATGGCTAAAATATCAGCTGAAGGGGCTGAAAGCAAGACAAAAATAGAACTTGATAGGCTAGCCTTAAAAAGTAGGTTAAGTAGAGAAGAAAAGTTACTTGCTGATATAAATATGGCTATGGGAGAAATGGCTGATAAGACTGCTGAGGTTATGGGGAAAGAATTTAAAAGCATTGTAGCTGATAATTTTATTAGAAGTGCTTATGAAGTACAAAAGGCTATGGGTGTAAGTTTTGCAGTCGATAACTTATCAGATAGAGCTATAAAGATGATAGTAGAGCACAAATGGGCTAAAAATGATTTTAGTAGGTCTTTGTGGGGGCATATGGATACCTTCCATAAGCAACTAAGAGAAGTTCTTGCTACTGGCTTTATGTCAGGCTCTAGTGTAGATAAAATGGTTAGGGAAATGCAAAAAAGGACAGGAGCTTGCAGGAAGGCTTGTTTTAGGTTGATACAAAATCAGTGCCAGTACTTTGCTAATGAAGGTGAAAGGCAAGGTTATAAGGCTAATGGTATAGAAAAATATGTATTTATGGGTACAAATGAAACTAGGCTTGCTTGTGAGTGCTCATCACTTAATAAGGTGGTTATTAAGCTAGAGGACGCAGTTCCACTTATAAACTTTCCACCACTGCATCCTCATTGTATTTGTACTACTAGAGCTTATTTTGAAAATTCTATATTAAATGATAACAGTAATACTCGACCTTTTGATGAGGGTATGAGCATGGGCGATTGGCGAAAGAACTATGTTAGAAAAAATGAAGAAGATTTGCTTAAGGGCTTAAAAGAAGAGCTAGGATGTGATATAATAAAATCAGAAAAGACCGATAGAGTGAATAAATCTTTAGCAGGTAAAGCTAGTTATATAATTCATTCTAAAGGTGGTATAGATTTGAATTTATATGACGATAAAGGTTATATAACAAAAACTTTTACTAATAACGACCATGGTAATCCTAGTAAGCATAAATTTGGTAAATTAGGAGAACATGTTCATGATTGGGTAAAAGATAAAAAAGGTAATCCAGTTAAAAAGTATCAAAGAGAAATAACTGAGGAAGAAAAAAATATAATGGGAAGGATAATGTGATGAAGTTATCAAAAAGGCAGTTGATAAAAGAATTAAAGACAAGATGCTTTGATATAGAAATTGAATATAATGGTAAATTCGGTAGTGTTATTCCTGATTATAAGAATAAAGACGGATATTTTTTAGCATTTGAAGGTAAGTATCTTGATGTAGACACTATAAAAGATGTCATGAATGTGAAGTTCTTTGATGGTAATAGTTTAAAAGATATTTATAAGCAAGTAGATTTTAGTTATTAAATAGCGTTTAAAAGTAGTTTAAATAAGGTTTAAGCAGTCCTAGAATTAGGGCTGTTTTTATATTGCAAAAAAAGAAAGGAGTTTCATATGGGAACAGAAAAATTAAATATTAATACTGCAGACACAGTAGAAAATAATGCTACTGATACTGGTGGCGAGGTCATGGAGGAAGAAAAGAAGTTTAAGTCTTGGTTTAAGTCTCTTTTTACTGATGATAAGAAAGAAGAAAAAGAGGATAAAGAAGATAAGGACGTAGATGCTAAGGATGATGAGAAGGCTGATAAAAAAGCTGAAAAATCTAAGGCTGACGACCCTACTTTTGATGAGCTGCTAAAAAAAGAACGTGCTAAGTGGGAAGAGGAGCAAAAGAAAAAGGCTGAGTTTGATAAGCTCTCTGCTGAAGAAAAAGCTAAGGTAAAAGAGGCTGAAAGGGAAGAAAAAATCAAGAAGCTAGAGAACGAGCTTTTAAAGAAAGAGTTAAAGGATAAGGCTATCACTTCTTTAAGTGATGAGGGCTATCCAGTAAAGTTAGCTGAACTACTTGATTTTTCAAGCGAGGAAAATATGAAAAATTCACTTGATAGTGTTACTGGTATTTTTAAAGATACCTTAGCTGAGGCTATAAATGAGAGATTAAAAGGCAAAACACCTAGTGGTCTAGGTAGTGCAGGTGGTGCTGAAAATGCACTAAAAGATGAAATTAGTAAAGCTGTGAATGGAGGAATATAATATGGCAAATATGATTGAAAAAGTAGCTATACTTCAAGATGAACTAGATGTACAAGCTAAGAGAGAACTTACAAGTGCTTGGATGGAGCCAAATAGTAAGCAGGTAAAATACACAGGTGGTAGGGAAGTTAAAATCCCTATTCTTACAACTAGTGGTCTTGGGGACTATGACAGGGAAAAAGGACATGCTAGAGGTAGTATAAACCTAGAATATAAAACTCATACAATGACTCAAGATAGGGGTACATCATTTACCATGGATGAAAATGATGTAGACGAGAGTGGATTTATCGTAGAAGCTAGTAGGGTAATGGGTGAGTTCCAAAGAGTTCACGTAATACCTGAAATAGATGCCTATAGATACTCAATGCTGGCACAAAAAGCTAAAGAAGCTGGCAGAGCAAGAACTGGATATACAGCTACAGCTGAAGATGTAATAACCCAGTTACTTCTTGATATAGCTGAAGTTACTGAGATTTATGGTGAAGAAAATATCATCATAACTCTAAATAGTTCAGTGGGTACTATTTTAGATACTAATAAAGAACTTGCTAAAACCATAACTACTAATAATTTTAGTGATGGTAACGTAGCAACTAAAATTAGAAAACTAAATGACTTACATAGAATTATTAGAGTTCCTGCTAGTAGGATGAAAGATAAGTATAAGTTTCTTTCAGGACGTGAGGGACAAGAGTTTGGTTTTGAGCCTTCAAGTGATGCAAAGGATATAAACTGGATAATTGCTAAGGCTGATGTACCACTAGCAATTACTAAGACAAATAAGATGCGAGCTTTTGACCCTAATACTTACCAAGGTGGGAATATGTGGTATATGGATTATAGACGTTACCATGATTTGTGGGTTAAGGATAATAAACTTGATGGTCTTTTTGTAAATATAAAGCAGGCATAGGAAGGAGTAAGATATGATAACACTTGAGAAATTAAATGTAGTCAAAGAAGTAGCCTCAGAGCGTGAGGCTAAAAGGTTAGAGGCACTTGGATATAAGAGGGTAGTAAGTTCAGCTGAAGATGTAAAAGTTAAAGAAACTGAAAAAGAGGATACTACGGAAAAAGGTGGTGCTACTAGTGGAAAAGGTGCGAAGAAATCTAGTTCTAAAACAGCTGAAAAAGAAGATAAATAAGCCTGAAGAGGATATAGATTTTCTTTTAGAGCGAACAATTAGGAATTTTCTTAACTATACTAATTTAAGTAAAGTGCCAAAGGAAGCTGACTTGCTTATCTATGATATGGCTATAAGCTTAGCTAGTGATGAAGGGTTTGTAGCTAATAAAGATAAGGTTAAGCAAATAAAAAGAGGAGATACTGCCATTACTTACGCAGATAGTAGTGGTGGTTTAAGCTCTTTTTTTAGTGCCTTTGAAACTAGGCTTAATCACTTTAGGACTTTAAATGTACCAAGATAGGAGGTTAGTATGAATGAAAGTGCTTTATTAGATAGGGAAGTTTTAGAAGCTACTTATTTTGATACATTTTCTTGCTTTAGACCTATAAAAAAGAAGGTGGATGGTGAGAGCGTATTTCTTAAGGGGAAAGAAGGAGAGAGAATATATACTGATGAGCCTTGTGCTTTGTCAGTAAAAAAGGTAAGTGTTTTAAGTGAAAAAGAAACTCATTATGAAACTTACTTAGAATATAAAATCTTTGCTTCTCCTGATAAGGAAGTGATGCCTAATGACTTTATAGTGGTAGTTAGTAATGGCAGGACTTATAAGTTTTTAGCTGGTGCTAGTGCCTGCTATATAAGTCATAACGAAATTAGTTTAAGTGATAAGGAGCGAGCGTGAGTGATTATGATGTTGGTGGGCTTGACGAACTAGAAAAGACCTTGCTAGAAATGATAGAGGTTAAGTATCCTGAAGAACTAAAAAAACTACTTGTGCAGATAGCTTATGAGGTGCAGGGTGAAACTAAGGAAAATCAAGATAAGAAGGTTAGACGAATAACTAGCAGGCTTATTAATGGCTGGCGAGTAGGTAAGGTTAAGAAAAAAGGTGGTGAGTATTATATTGAGATTTATAATAATATCAAATATGCCGAGCACGTTGAATATGGTCACAGGACTAGAGGTGGTGGCTACTATGAAGGAGCTCATATGTTAGAGATAGCACTTACTAAGCTAGAAAACAGGCTTACCCCTTACCTTAAAGGTTGGCTAGATAATTTTATAAAGGAGCATGGGCTTTGATGTATGAAGATTTAAAGGCTGGGATAATAGATGTGCTAAGTAGAATTAAAGATATAGATATATTCTTTGAGATGAACGAGGACACGCTTAAAACACCTGAATACTTTTTTGTGATGATAAAACCTGTAATAAATGAAAGTTTATCAAAGGGAGCACATAAAAAGGTGTATTTAGTGGATATTAGGTATTATAGCGAAGACTGGAATCATCTTAAATATATGGTGATGGGTGAAAAATTAGACGAGGCTATTAGACCAGTCTTAAAGTTTGGCGACTTTAACGCTAGTATAAATGATACTGATATAAATGTGGTAGATGAGGAGCTTCACGTTAGATTTAAAGTGGGTGTAATTTATAAGCTAAAAGAAGAAAGTACAGCCAAGCTAATGAGAGAACTTGAAACTGTAGTTTCAGAAAGGAAATGAAGATGGGATTAGGATTACCAAGAATTTCTATCGAGTTTAAGACCAAGGGTGTTACTGCGATAGAAAGAAGTGCTAGGGGTATAGTCGCTTTAATTATTAGGGATGATACTGAAGGTGCTGAAACGTTGAAAATTTATGAGAGTATAGCTGACATAGATTTTACTAAAATGACTAAGAGAAATTATGAGTATTTAAAACTGCTATATCTAGGTTCACCTAGTAAGGTTATAGTGGTAAATATAGCTGATAAGGCAGTAGGGGAGGGGCTTAATAAATTAGCTCCACTTAAATTTAATTATCTTACTATGCCTAGTGCTACAGCAGAAGAAACGCTTATTTTAAGTACATGGATAAAAGAGCAGAGGGAAAAGAATAAGAAAACATTTAAGGCAGTGCTACCTAAGTCTAAGAGCGACCATGAAGGAATTATCAACTTCACTCCTGATAATATACTTTCAGTTATTAGTGAAGATGCGTTTAATACTGCTGAATACTGTACAAGGATAGCAGGTGTTTTAGCTGGGCTTAGCTTAGCTAGGTCATCTACTTACTACGTGCTTACTGATATAGTTTCTACTGATGAGGTGCTAGATGCTGATGATAGAATTGGCAAGGGTGAGCTTACTATTATTTTTGATGGCGAGAATTATAAGATAGCTCGTGGAGTAAATAGTTTTATTTCTCATACTACAGAAAAAGGGAAAGATTTTAGCAAGATTAAAATCGTTGAAGGTATGGACTTATATCAAGATGATATTAGAGATACTTTTGAAAAATATTATATAGGTAAGTATAGAAATGACTATGATAATAAGCAGGCTTTTGTAGGGGCTATAAATGCCTATAATAAGTCGCTTGAAGGTGACGTGCTAGATAAGTCTTATGATAACATAACTGAGATTAATGTAGAGGCTCAAAAAATGTATTTAGAGAGTCAGGGTATATCTACTAAGGATATGAAGGAGATAGAACTTAGAACTACAAATACTGGAAGCAGTGTTTTTGTAGTAGGTCATATTAAGTTCGTAGATGCTATGGAAGACTTAGTGATGATTAATCACTTGTAGGAAGGAGAAAATATGGCTGTAGAAGAAAAACAATTAGTCGGCTCGCATGCTGAAGTATGGCTAGGTGGAAATAAAATAGCGATACTAAAAAAAATAATAGTTAATGTTACTGTTAACAGAGAAGAAGTACAAAGGGGCATGGATGCTGATAGTGTAATGACAGGGCTTAAAGTTGAATGGAATGCAACGCTTGCAAAAGTTAATACTATGTGGCTTGATTTTTTTGAAGACTATAAAAAGGGTATTGATAGGCGAGTAGAAATAATTACTAAGCTTGCAGACCCTAATGCAAAGGGTGGTGGTCAAGAACGTTATAGTATTGGTAATGCTTGGTTCGATTCACTGCCACTTATAAATTATGAAGTAGGAACTCCTATTGATGATGAGGTAAAAGGTGGTTCGACTGCAAGTGACTTGATAAACTTAGATAGAATTGATTAAGGAGATATGTAATGGATAAAAAGGAAAAAGTAATAACTTTTGATGCATTTTTAAGAAAAGCTGAAGAAAGACTTGAGATAAAAAGAAGTAAAAGGATTAAGACTTTATATGTTCCTTCACTAGATGAGAATATAACGATAAGAAGTTTGAGTAAGAGTGAGATTCGAGAGGTATTTGATATAGAAGATACAGAAGAAAGTGATACTTATAGTTGCTATATTGGGGTGGAGTCTCCAAATCTTAGAGAAATAGCTACTAAGCTCAAAGAAGATGGAAAAATTAAGGAATATACAGAAGTTGTTGATATTTTCAAACGCTCTGAACGTACTGAAATAGTTATGGAAATCATGCGTTTAAGTGAGGTTCTTAGTAAAGACAAGGTTAAGGTGGTTGAAGATATAAAAAACTAATAAAAAAGGACAGAGACATACATATGATTCACTATTATTTACAAAAAGGCTTTTCACCTAATGAACTTCTTAACCTTAGTTTTAGTGAACGTTGTTTTTATGAGGCTAGTATGGAACTAGCCTTAAAAGATAAGGATAATTATTTAAAGAAAATATTTGGATAAGGAGTAAAAATGAGTGTAAGAGCTGGTATAAGTATTAGAGATAATGTAAGTGCTGTCCTTAGAAGTGTAAAGAAAGAGCAGAGCGATTTTAGAAAAGATGTTGAAAAAACTAAAAAAGCTATGAAAGAAGCTTATGACAAGAAAAGAAAACTTAGGGTCGATACTGCTCCAGCAACTAAAGCTATAAAAAAACTTAATAAAAAATTACATCCTTTTAGGAAAAAAATGGTTAAAGCAGTAGCTGTTAAAGATATGGCTACTGCGAAATTTATAAGGATAAAAGCAAAGGCTAAAGCTTTTTCTAAAATGACTTTTAAACCAGTTATTGGAATAAAAGATAGGGTAAGTAGTGGAATAGGAGCAGTTAAAGGGAAAATAGCACCTTTAATAAAAGGAATTACGATACCTATTGCTTTAGGTGGAATAGGTGCAGTCCTTGGTGCTGTAGCAGGACTAGGTAAGTCTATAGGAATGGGTTCACAGCTAGAACAACAAAAAATTTCCATGGAGCATTTCATTGGTGCGACTAATACTGAAATGGATTCTAGTCAGGTTAAAAATGTAGCTGAACAGTTTACCAATGATTTAAGAGCAAATGCAAATGCTACTCCTTTTGAAACTGGGGAAGTTATTTCAGCTGGTGCTAGGGCTATTGCTGTAGCTAGTGGTGATACTAAAGAGGCTATGGGACTGGTTAAGTTAGCTGAAGATATGGCTGCTGCTAGTGGTGGTACTAAGTCTATATCAGATGCAATGGAAGCTCTAGCAGATGCAAAACTCGGCGAGACTGAAAGACTTAAAGAATTTGGATTTAAGGTAAGTAAGGAGGAGTTTGACTCTAAAGGCTTTAAGGGTGTAGCTGATGACCTTGGTGCTTTTTATGGTGGAGCTAGTGAAAAATTAGCTGAAAGTGGAGCTGGGATATTTTCTACTATTACAGGTAAGCTTAAAAGTACCTTTGCTGATATTGGACTTGGAGCTTTAGAAGAGCTTAAACCATTACTTAAAGATACAGTAGGGATTATTGATAGATATACTCCAACATTTATGAGTTTTGGAAAAAAACTTGCTAGTGGACTAGGTGTAGCTGTAGAAGGAGCAAGAAGCTTTGCACCTGTTTTAAAAAGTGTTTTTTCTACGGTTAAACCAGTAATAAGTGGGATTTATGAAACGATAGTACCTACTTTTAAGGAAGTAGCTTTAAGTGTAGGAAATATGGCTGTAGGTATGGCTCCAGTAGTTAAGAACTTAGTAGGAGTTCTTGGAAATACCTTTAAGAGTGTAGTACCGGTTTTAAAAACTGTAGCTATAAATTTATACTCTGCTATTATTCCTGTAGCTAGTTCTGTTATGAGTACACTTTCAGTCATTATACCTGCAGTAGTACCAGTAATTAGTTCAGTAGTTACTACAGTAAGCGATATAATAGCTAGTGCAAGTCCTATTATAAGTGGTGTGGTCACTATAATTGGTGAAACTATATCTACCTTAGCTCCTGTATTTTCTACTATATTTGACTCTATAGGAGAAAAAGTTGGAACAGTTGTAGAATTTGTATCTAGTAGAATGGGATTTGTTCATGAAGTTTTTGACACTGTAGTTCCACTTGTAGCAGATATTTTAAAAACTTCTTGGAAGGTAATATCTCCTGTGCTTGATATAGCAGTCGGGGCTTTTAAGATGCTATGGTCTGCAGTAGAGTTTGTATTTCCTGCTGTAAGAGATACCATTGAAACGGTATGGTCATATATTAAGCCAGTAGTAGAAGGTATTGCTAAGGGGCTTGATACAGTAGCAAGTGGCTGGGAGTGGCTAGTAGGTAAGGTTACAGGCGAAAGTACTAAGTCGGTGGGTACTGGTGTAAGCGTTGGTAAAAATGCTCTAGGAACTGATAACTGGCGAGGTGGTCTAACATGGGTTGGTGAAAAAGGAGCTGAACTTGTTGACCTGCCAAAGGGCTCTAGGATTTTACCAAATAAAACTTCGGCTAGACTTATGGAAAATAACTTTAAAGCTCCTAGTATGACTTTTGTAGAAAAGTCTGAAAAAGGTGAAAAGTCTATTACCATAAATATTCCAAAACTGGCTGATAGCATAATTGTTAGGGAAGAAGCTGATATAGAAAAGATACTTGATAAATTAATGGCTAGATTAGTTGCAGAACTAAAAATGGCTAAACTTGTTGAAAATTAGAGGTTGAGTGATGAAGATTGATTTAAGTTTTAATAATCGTGAAGAGGGATTTGTTGTACCAATAAATCCACCAGAGCTTGAAATTACAAGCACACAAGCAAATAAAAGAGTAAGTTTAGTTAATTTAGGTGAGATAAATTTAAGTGGAAAAAGGGGGCTTAAAAGCCTCTCTTTTTCTAGCTTTTTTCCAAGTGAAAAATCCCCGTTTTTCAAGGAAGCTAAGATGAGTCCTAGTGATTATATTTCTATGATTAAGAAATGGAAAAATTCAGGGAAGCCTATTAGGGTTATTATAACAGACGGAGAAATAAATCTTGCAATGCTTATAGATGAATTTAATTATACTGTTATTGAAGGTAGGGGTGATATTAAATATACCCTAAAACTTAGTGAGTATAAATTTTTAAATGTTGAAGCTATAAAGGAAGGGGTTAGAAGCATTAAGAAAAATGGCTTGAAGGAGCGACCAGTAGAAAAGAAAAATACAGATAATACTTATGTAGTAAAGGAAGGAGATAGCCTTTGGTCTATAAGTAAAAGATTTTTAGGAGATGGTGGTAATTATAAAAAAATATATGAAGCAAATAAGTCTTTGATAGATGCTAGAAATAAAAATGCTAGTAAATATACTATTTATCCAGCACAAAGGTTGGTGATACCAGTATGAAGTTAATAGTAGCAGGAAAAGATTTAAGTGAAGTAGCGGTTAAATTAACGTGGTCAGGAGATGGTAAAAGTGTTGCTAGGAAGTTAAGTTTTGATATAGCCTACTCAGAAGAAGATTATTATTTTAAAATGCTAGATTTTACTATAAACGAGGGGGCTGTAGTTAGCCTTAAAAATGATGATGAAAAGACCTTATTTAAAGGTGTAGTTATTGATATGAAAAAAAGTCTAAGTGCTAGTGTTATTACTTATACAGCTTTTGATTTTATGTTTTATATAAATAATTCGGAGATAAATAAGGTCTATGATGAGAAAACTGCTGAAGAAATAACTGTAGATGTACTTAATACTTTAGGTGTTCTAGTAGGGGATATTGCTCCTACAGGTGGTATTAAGATATATTTACCAGCACTTCCTGAAAAGGCTTACAGTGCTATTATGATGGCTTATACTAAGGTTTCAAAAAAAACTGGTAAGAAGTATATGTTAGCCATGGATGATGATAAGGTTTGTGTGCGTGAAAGGGGCTTAAGTAGTGGAGTTATACTTGATGGGAGTTTAAACCTAATAGATGCAAACTATACTATAAGTTTAAGTAAAATGGTTAGTAAGGTACTTCTTACAGATAAGACTGGTAAGGTGATAGAAACTATCAGTGATGAAAATTTAAGTAGTAAATATGGGGTAGTCCAAAGGGTGGTCAAGGAAGATAAGAAAAAGGCTAAGTCGCTTATAAAGGGTAGTGAAAGAAGTATCAGTATTAAGGCTGTAAGCGATGATAGAGCTATCACAGGTAGAAGCTTTATTTTTAAAGACCCTGAAACTAAGGTTTTAGCAAAGTTTTATATAGATAGTGATAGTCATAGTTTTGAAGATGGTAAAGCTGTTATGAGTTTAAGGTTAAACTTAGAAAATATTATGGATGAAAAAGAAATGAAGGAGAAAAGATGAATTTAGCATCTGAACTGTTATCACTTTTAAAAAATGAAAGTGATAGTATGAATCTTAGATTTGCAAGGGTTAGTGCTACAATCCCTGTACTTACTTTAGAAATTAATGGTCAAAATGTTCATAAATTTGTTTATACTTTGAACTCGGTTGGAAGTTTAAGTAGAGGTGATTTAGTAATGGTTGCTAGAGAGGGTGAAAAATTTTTTATTATAGGTAGGGTGAGGTCATGAGTATATTTCCCTTTTATGAAAAAACAGAAAATAAAAAAGAGGAGCTAGACTTATTTAGTGAGTATGCTTATGACTTTAGTGAAAATAAATTTAAGCTAAGGGGTGGCAAGGAGTATCTTGTCTTTGGTGATGAGGCTTTAAAAATATGGATAACAAAGGCATTAATTACTGATAGATTTAAGTTTTTAGCTTACTTTGATGATTATGGTAGTGAGATTAATACTTTAATAGGTTTAAATTTAGATGAAGATATAGCTAAGCTAGAACTTAAAAGATATATCATTGAGGCACTTATGGTAAATCCTTATATAGTAGAACTTAGCAATTTTAACTATCAAAAAAAAGAGAAATTACACTTTATAGAGTTTGATGTTAAGACCATATACGGTGGCTTTAGATTTGAAGAGAGGTGGCAGGTATGAGTGAGTATTTTGAAGATACTAGAGCAAGAATGCTAGAGAATATAAAAACAGAGTCTAGTAAGATAGATGGTACTTTTACAGCTGATAATATAAATGCTGTAGCTTTAGAATTTGATAGGTTTAAGACTATGGAAGTAGATACCATAGTTGATGATGTAATGATTGATACAGCTACTGGTATAAATTTAGATAAAGCAGCTAAAAAATACTTTGAAACAAGGAAAAAAGGAGAAGATGATAATACTTTTAGAAATAGGATATATGAAAAGATAAGAAAGAGGATAAGCAGTGGCAATAAGAACCATTATAAGTATTGGGCTAAGCAGGTTAAAGGTATAAGTAAGGCTAAGGTTATACCACTTGCAAGTGGGAGAGGAACTGTAAAGGTCATAGTTTTAAGTGATGATTATGGTGTGGTATCTGATGAAGTTTTAGAAAATGTAAGAAATCATATAGAAAATAATCGTCCTGTAGGAGCTAGTGTAGAGGTTGTTAGTGCAGTTGCTAAAAGTATTGTCGTAAATATGAAGCTTGTTTTATCAAGTGAAGCAGATATAAGCTTTATTAAAGAAAGTATATCTGAAAAAATAGGTGAGTATATAAAAGAGATTGTATTTGATGAAAGTAAGGTCTTTAGTTATTACAAGGTAGGTGATATAGCTTTTGATGTATCAGGAGTTGTTGATATTTTAGATTACTTTGTAAATGGAGTCAAGGAGTCAATAAGGTGTACTAGTGAAGAGTATTTTAATTTAAGTGAGGTGGTAATAAATGCTAAATAGTAGAAATATGTTACCATTTTTTTTACTTGAAAATCCAACTTTTAAAGAGCTTTTAAGTGCTGAACAATTAGAATTTAATGAGTTAGAAAATTATATAAAAAAAGTAAGAGACGAGCTTTATATATATAATGCAGATAAATTAATACCAAGGTATGAAAAAATATTTGATATAAAAGCTAGAGGAACTAAGGAAGAACGTATTTATAGAATATTATCTAAATTAAATTTTTATGGAGTGTTTAATGTATCATATATTAAAAAACTAGTTAAAATTATCATGTCTTCTGATTGTGAAGTTATAGAACATTTTGATGATTATTGGGTGGAAATAATATTAAAAAATAGCGTAGATGATGAGTTAAAAAGAATAAATGTTTTAAGAGAAGAAATAGAGGAGCTTAAGCCTGCTCATCTGTATTTTTCATTTATATTACTTTTAGAAATTATAAGTTTTAAAAATAGAAATACTGTAGGGCTTATATCTATAGCGTTTAAGGTAAAAAATAATAATTTTGGGACATATAATAATTATTTGAATGGATTTAAAAATTTAGATGGTAGCTTTAACTTAAAAAGGAATTTAAGTAAAAATATACGTATTAATAAATTGAAAATATCATTAACACAATTCAATGTTAATGATAGTCATGTTTATTTATCTGTAGATACTATGTGGAATCTAAATGGATTCTTTAATATTAATGGAACAAAAAAGATTAATGCGAACATAAGGAGAGAGGTATTATGAAAGGTATAGTAACTAGATATAGACGTGAAAATTTGGCGAAGATAACTAGTGGGGAAATAAGTGAAATACCAAAAGTTTCTCATATAGCTTTTGGTAGTGGTGGATGTGAAAATGGAGAAATTAAAACGCCTACAGAAGTACAAGAAACTCTATTTAATGAGGTTAAAAGATATCCTGTGGGTAGTGTAGAAATTATTTCAGGTACTACTGCAAGATATAAGGTAGAGATACCTGCAAATGAGTTAAATGGAGTTTCTATAAATGAAATAGCTCTTGTAGATGAAGATGGTAAGTTATGTGCGATAAAGACTTTTGCTAGTAAAATAAAAGATGAAGATATGAAATTTGTCTTTGAGTTTGATGATGAATTTTAGGAGGTAATAATGGCAAATTATGATATAGAAAAAGTCTATGATGAAAATATTAGGAAGTTAGAAAATTCCGACCCTGCTAGTGCTGAAGAAGTGTTTAATCCTTTAATACAGAAAATGCTTAATAATACTGCTTATCTTAAAGGGGAAGTAGATGGGGTTAAATCTGGTAGTCTTAAAGCGGGAAATTCTGAAAGGTTAAATGGTCGTAGTGAAGACCATTTTGCTACAAAAGATGACTTATCAAGAATACCAGCTCCTACATGGGGGAATTTGTCTGGGAAACCAAATGTTTTTCCGACTGATTGGAATAACGTAAATGGTAAGCCAGATAAATATCCAGCACTTTTAAATGATATAAGAGAAAATATATATATTAATAAGTCTGATGGAAGGATATTTTTTAATAGTGAGTGTTCAATAGGTATAGATGGGGAAAATTTTACAATTCGAGAGCCAGAAGATGGAAATAGGGAGTGGTTTAGAATAGATGATGATGGTGAAGCTTATGTGATGGAACATATGATTTATAATACTGCTAATTTAGACTGGGATAGGTTACAAGGGAAACCAAGTATATTTCCTGCAAATACTTTAGGTGGACATTCAGCTTCATATTTTGCTAAGAGCGGGGATTTAAGTTCTATGATAACATCTGGCTCTAATTCAAATGGATATTGGATAAAATTTAATGATGGCACTATGATTTGTTATAAACATTTTACAAAAATGCCAACTAATACATATGGCAATACCGTTTGGATATATCCAAGTGAGTTTATATCGTCTCCCGTAGTTTCATGTGAGGGTTATTATTCTTCTGGAACTATTCTTTCGCTTAGTAAAAATAATGTGAAAGTTGGTGACTTACATTATAGTTATCAAGATATTTTATTTTTAGCAGTAGGGAGGTGGAAATAATGATAGTTAAATATGCACCACAAGTAAATAATAACTGTAAATTAGAATATGAATTTGAAGTAGATAAAATTAAAGTTAAGTTACTTAAAAAAGATGAAGAAGTAACAATTGATGAGTTTGATTTTACTCAAATGCCAGATGGAGTGGCGAGTGAAATTATATCCAAAATAAGTCCATGTCCTATTTTTGAAGCTAGAAGAAAAGATGGTGAATTAATAGTTGAGGTTTTAAAATGGATAGATGAAGATGCTACACACGAAGAGTGTTTCCCAGAAGATGAGGTGATTGAGTAATGGCTGATATAAAGTGGAAGAGTACAGAAGAGATAGAAGAAGAAAAATTATTAGAAAATTTGGTTTCCGAATCAGAGTTAGAGGAAGCTGAATTTGAAATAAAACTAAATATGGCACTGATTAATTTAGGCATAATTGCTGATGATGAGGAAGGAGAAGAAAATGACGAAGAAAAGATTTAAAAGGCTTGTAAACTCTTACGCTAAGCTTGTACTTGCAGGTAGAATGCAAATCGAAGATGTACCTAAAAAGTATAGGTATGAAGTAGAGCTTAGAGTAGCAGAGCTAGAAATTGAAAAGTTGTCATAAGTAAGAAAGGCACATGAGAAGGTGCTTTTTTTGTACGATAATTTGGAGGTGATATTTATGAAATAGGTAAAAAATTTTGCATACGCATTTTATATTAATAATATTTTAAGGTAGGTATTTATAAAAGATAAGGGAAATGCGTATGCAGGTAATTAATTAAAGGGGGGTTAAAGCCCCTTTTAAAATGATAAAGGAGAAGAAATGAGTAGAAAAAAGACTAAGAAAACAATGGATAAAATACTTGTTTTTATAGCTATCTTTTTGCTGATTTTTGTAGCAGTTATGATTTATATTTTTATCACAACAGGTGCAGTACCTGATACACTAATAAATGCTGTTTTTGGGCTCTGTGGTGGTGAGGTAGGAATTATGGGCTGGATTAAAACTACAAAAGATAAATTTTTAGATAGGGATTTTGAGAAAGAACGAGAGAAGCATAAGGGAACTATAAATAAGGTTATAGAAGCGATAGGAGAAGAGGTTTTATAATGGAATTTTTAGCAAAATATTGGTACTTAATAATTATAGCTGTAGTGTGTTTGGTTGTTATCATTATGACTATAGTTATATTTTTAAAAATGCCTAGAAAAAAGCAGATAGAAGCTATAAAAAAATGGCTTTTATGGGCTGTGACTGAAGCAGAAAAAGAACTGGGAAGTGGTACAGGACAGCTTAAACTTAGATACGTTTATAATATGTTTATAGAGCGTTTTTGGTATTTATCAGATATTATCACTTTTGAAATGGTAAGCACTTTAGTAGATGAGGCATTAGATGAGATGAGGGTAATGCTTACTAGTAATGAGGCTGTGAAAGAATATGTTGAAAATAAAAAGGTGGTTATAAATGAGTAAGAATATAAAATCTGTTCTAAGTATAGCTAGAGCATGGATAGGACGAAAGGAAGCGGATGGAAGTCATAAGGAAATTATAGATATTTATAATGAAAGTCGACCTGCAGGTGCGTATAAAATGCAATATTTTGACCACTGGTGTGCAACTTTTGTTTCAGCTTGTTTTATTAAGGCAGGATATGGGAGTGATTTTCCAGTAGAAGTAGGTTGCGAAAGAATGATTAATCTTTTCGCTAAAAAAGGGGCTTGGGTGGAAGATGATGCATATATGCCAAAGGCTGGAGATATTATTTTTTATGACTGGCAAGATAATGGAATAGGAGATAATAAAGGTTGGGCTGACCATGTTGGTATAGTTGAAAAAGTGTCTGGAAATAGTATAACTGTCATTGAAGGTAATATAGATGATAAGGTAGGTCGTAGGCATATTAAAGTAGGTGATAGATATATTAGGGGTTATGGTGTGCCTAATCTTAAAGCAAGTACTCCAAGTTTAGTAAATCCAGTTAAAAATTCTGATGGTGCTGAAATAGAGCTTGGAGATATAGTTTTATTTAAGGGTAATACACATTATACAAATAGTTATAATGATGGTATCCCTTATATGTGTAAAGGTGGTAAGGCTAAAGTTACTCGTATAAATAAGGCAGGTACACATCCATATCATCTCGAACACATAGATGAAAGTTCAACTGTGTTTGGTTGGGTAGATGAAAAAGATGTAGTAAAATAATTAAAAATCCTTTCATAGCTTGCTTCCTCAAAGTTTAAGAATGAAAGGATTTTATTTATGAAAAATGAAGTAAAAAAACTAGATAGTGTTATAGGTTGGGTAGGTGGAAAGAAGGCTTTAAGAGAAAAAATAATAAATGAGTTTCCTGATGATTTTAAAATGTATGTAGAAGTTTTTGGTGGTGCAGGTTGGGTCTTGTTTGGTCGTGAAAAGCATGCTAAAGATGAAGTGTATAATGATTTTAATAGTGATCTTGTAAATTTGTTTAGATGTATTAAACATCATTCTACAGAGCTTAAAAAGGAACTAGATTATACTTTACAAGCAAGAGAAGATTTTACTTATTATACATATCTTAAAAAATTAGACGGACTTACAGATATACAAAGGGCATCCTTATTTTTTAGCTTAATAAAGTTTAGTTTTGGAAGTAAAGGAACACATTTTGCTACTAGGAGAAGAAGTATAAAAAACAGTGTACTGAAGTTTGAAGATGTATCAAAAAGGCTTGATAGAGTTGTTATTGAAAATAAGGATTTTGAATCTCTTATAAAGCTATATGATAGAAAAAATACTTTATTTTATTTAGACCCACCATATTATGGCACAGAGGCATATTATAATAGAGATAAAGTGTATTTCACTAAGGAAGACCACATAAGACTTAGAAATATTTTAGTCGATATAAAAGGTAGATTTATTCTTTCTTATAATGACAGTGAGTATATAAGAGAACTCTACAAAGACTTCATTATAATAGAAGTAAGTAGGAAAGAAAATCTATCAACGACAGGGAACAATCAAAACGAGTTCAAGGAACTGATTATCAAAAACTATAAATAGGTGGCACGAATATCGTGCCAAATGTTCGATAATCGTGCCACTTGCTGAAATTAGTCCTCACCTCTGTTATCATGGAGATGAGGAACAAGCTATGATAAGGAACAAATTATCAATTATTTTAGGTGAAAAGAGAATATCTCAGCGAGAACTCGAAAGACGAACAGGTATAAGAAGGCAAACTATAAGTGATATTTATAATGAAATAAACATTACTATAAATATCAATCATTTAGATAAATTGTGCCAAGTTTTAGATTGTGATATTTGCGATTTATTCGAGTATATTCCTGATAAAAAATCGAGTAAAAAATCATTTAAAAAAATTGGTAAAAAGTAGTATAAAAAACTGCTAAAAATTAAGACTATTTAAAAGTAATTTATTAAGCTTTTAAATAGTCTTTTTTTGATTAAAAAACAGAAAATTTGTCGTTTATTTTGACTGAAAATTAAAAAATAAATTTGTCATTTATAAATGCATTTTTGTACGTTTTATTTTGACCGACTACAAAAGTTTGTCAAATAAATAGCAAATATATCAAAATAAAAGATGAATGAAAGAGAAATCTTTCGTTCATCTTTTTTTGTTTAATAAATTGAAAATTCACTTTATTGAACACAATAGAATAGCGATATTTAAAAATTTACATAATTATTTAAAAATCTACCGTTTTTTTTTTTTTTTTTTTCATACACGCTTGAAAGCGTTCAGATATATGACTAATATTATAATACAACAGCCTTAAGAAAAATGCAAGTGTTTTTTTCAAAAAAATTATTATTTTTTTGAAAATGATAATTTTTGCTTAGCTAAACCTTGATAAAATCTTAACAAGTGTATACTGGTGTTATTTTATACCAAAATTTGTATACCTAGATTTTTTAGGTGTTTTGAGATAGATTTATCGATATCCTCATCACTTATCAATACATTCATAGAAGAGAGTTCACCTATTATTACATCAGAGTTTCCACCTATCTTGGTATGGTCCATAAGGAGGACTACCTTATCTGCTTGTTTCATCATAGCCTCTCTTACATCTGCTGATTCTATAGTGTGCCCAGTAAGACCGAAGGACTTACTTATAAAGGCAGGAGAAATAAATGCCTTGGAGGCATGAAATTTGGAAATCGTGTCTAAACTTATCTTTCCATAGTATGATGAACTGCTTTCATTGTAGATACCGCCAGTATTTATGAGCTTTATATTGTGATTGTTGCTAGAAGTGATTATCATGCTAGACATTACAGAGTTTGTTATTATAGTAACATGCTTATCAGAGAGACTTAGTTTATTTGCAAGGCGAGCACAAGTGGAACTATGGTCTAAGAAAATCATATCATCTTCTTCTATCAAGTTATATGCGATTTCAGCCATCTTATCCTTTTCTTTTACAAGCATGGTGTCTCTTAGTTGTATGGATAGGTGCTTTCTGTATTTGTCTGGTAGGTAGGCTCCGCCATGGGAGCGGATAAGCTTGCCTTTCTTTTCTAATTCAATTAAATCCCTACGTAAAGTCTCTAAGCTACAATCTAGAGCACTTATTATTTCTGTACTAGAAATGCTTCCCTTCATTTGTACTTGTGAAATGATGTAGTTTTGCCTATCATATTTAAGCATATTTACCTCCCATTTAAACTTAGCTTTTTTAATAAAGTATCATATGATTTCAAAAAAATCAATCAAAAAACCAACAAAAAACACAGAAAAGTGATGTTTAATGTTGACTTTTGTGGAAAATCTTGTATTATTATATTAGAGTCTTTTATAGCTGGGATAGTATATCTAAGATTTTATAAGGCTTGTATTATAAAATTATAGAGGAGGTTCTAGGTGGCTAAATACGATGAGCATTTTTTGATGAGTTTAGAAGATGTAAAAGACTATCTTGTAGATGAAGTGAAGTATTTCGATAGCAAGCAGGACTTAGAAGTCGCTGAGATAGGCGATGGTAATATTAATTACGTTTTTATAGCTAAAGATAGGCTTACATCTAAGTCTGTGGTTATAAAACAGGCGGATAAGCTTCTTAGAGCGTCTGGAAGGCCCTTGGACTTGCATAGGAATAAGATAGAGGCGACGATATTAGAGATAGAAGATGGATTAGCGCCAGGATTTGTTCCGAAGATATATCATTATCACGAGAAGATGTATGCCCTGACTATGGAAGATATATCGGCTTATAAAAACATGAGAAAAGTCCTTATGCAAGGGAAAACCTTTCCTAATTTTGCAGATGAGATTAGTACATTTATGGCTGATACCCTTATACCTACTACCGATCTCGTGTTGGACAGCAGGAAGAAGAAGGAATACACCAAGCTTTTTATAAACTATGATTGCTGCGATATCAGTGAGGACTTAGTATTCACCAAGCCTTATGGTGATTATAAGGGAAGGAATCACAATATTATATCAGCTGGTAATGAGGGCTTCGTCAAGGAAAAACTTTACGATAATGAGGAGCTTAGGACGGAAATAGGTTTTTTAAAAAATAATTTCATGAATAATGCTCAAGCCTTGATTCATGGTGACTTGCACAGTGGCTCTATCTTTATAAATGAGACTGGAACCAAGGTCATAGACCCAGAGTTTGCCTTCTATGGGCCTATAGGTTACGATATAGGAAATCTTATCGGTAATTTATATTTTGCTTGGGGATACGCCCAATACTATCTAGATGAAAATAGCGAGTTCATCACTTGGGTCTCAGATACCATAGCTTCTGTTTTCGATTTATCCCTAGCTAAGATGAAGGCTAAGATAGATGATTTAATAGACGATATAGTTTATACAGAGGTTTTTAGGGATGAGTATTTAAAAGCTATAATGAGCGATAGTCTAGGCTATGCTGGTACAGAGATTATTCGTAGGACTGTTGGAGATTCTAAGGTAGCAGAGCTTACGACTGTCGAGCTTTCGCCTAAGAAGCTGAGGCTAGAGCGGGATTTAGTAAATATGGGGATTTACCTCATTATGAATAGGGAAACAATTTCAAATAGTGAAAATTTAATAAAACAATTCAATAGTATTTTAAAATAGGAGGAATAATTATGTTAATGCAAAAAGAAATATGAGTATCTATGACCCAGAGACAGGTTATATGGCTATATCACCATCAGGTGTGGACTATATGGATACCAAGGTAGAGGACATAGTTATTATGAAGTTAGATGGAGAGATCATAGAAGGTGATAAGAAACCATCTAGCGAGCACGACCTACACGCTAATATCTATAAAAAGCGTCCAGACGTAAGAGCGGTAGTTCATACTCACTCTATGTACTGTACTACTTTTGCTTGTATGAATGAGCCTATCAAAGCTTATCACTATCTAATAGCTGGTTCCGAAGCAGCAGAAATACCTGTAGTACCTTATGCTACTTATGGTTCAAAAGAATTAGCTACCAACGTTTTAGAGACTAAGGCTGATGGACTTGCTATGTTGCTTGGAAACCATGGTATGGTAGCCTATGGATATGATTTGGCCAAGGCTTATAGCGTAGCAGAACAAGCTGAATGGATGGCTGAACTTCAATATAAGATTAGAAGTATTTCCGATGGAAATGTATTATCTAATGAAGAGATAGCACATGTTATCGAGAAGTTCAAAGGTTATGGACAAGTTGGCGAAGAGAAGTCAGGATATTAATAAAGTATAAGATAAAGAAACTCCCTGCAGATTATTTCTGCAGGGAGTTTTAAAATGCTATTTATTATTCTGGGTCAGCGTAAACCATGTTTTCTAGCTCGTCATCCATCTTGTATAGTACGGATACATCGTCTTTAGAACGCTTTAATTTAGCAAGGAATTTGCTGAAGTTAGCTTCTTCTTCAACTTGCTCATCTATGTACCATTTAAGGAAACTTTGTGAAGCGTATTCGCTGTGCTCTATGCTTAAGTCCATAAGGTGGTAGATTTTGCTAGTTACAGTTTTCTCATGCTCTAGTCCTGTTTCGAATACGTCGATTATATCTTTATATTCGATTTTTGGTTGTTCGAATCCATCTACTATTACCTCTTCACCAACTTCAATAAGGAAGTTGAAGAACTTCATTGCGTGATATTGCTCTTCTTTAGCTTGGATTTTAAAGAAGTTTGCAAATCCGTCTAGGTCGATCTTGCTACAGTAAGAACTCATAGCTAGATATGTATGTGCTGAATAAAATTCAAAAGTGATTTGGTCATTGATGGCCTTTAATAATTCTTTATTCATAGTATCTCCTTCCATTAAAATAACTTTTATTATTTATTCTAAAGTGTCCTCGAAAATTTCTATATCGTGACCTTCTTTAAGTTTTTCATTGTTTTTGTAATAAACGTCTCTTTGTTTTTCCATGATTAGGTTTTGGTTTATTTGGTCTTTTACTTCTTCAAATGGACGAGTAGCTTGTTCTTTTTTCTCAGTTACCATGATTAGGTGGTAGCCGAATTGAGTCTTTACAGGCTCACTTACCTTGTTTGGCTCTAAAGTAAAGGCTGCATCTTCAAATTCTTTAACCATTTGTCCTCTTGAGAAAAATCCTAAGTCGCCCCCACGCTCTTTGGATGGACAAGTAGAATATTTTTTAGCTGCATCTTCGAAACTCATGCCACCTGCTAGTTCTTCTTCAACCTTTTTGATCTCTTCTAGTTCTTTAGTAAGTATGTGCTTGGCACTAACGCTCTCATCTACTGAGAAAAACTGTTGGTTCTCATCGTAGTATTTTTTAAGCTCTTCATCAGTATTAGTGATGCTTTCTAGTAGCTTAGTGATAGCGAATTGCTCTAGTATGCTCTTTTTCGCTTCATTTACAAGTTTGATGTATTTTTCATCCTTATCAAGTCCATCTTTGACTGCTTGGTGATAGATGAGCTCTCCTGCTATCATTTCATCAAGTAAAGCTTTTCTTCCTTCTTTAGTGGATACTTGCATTTGTGTTTCTTGTGGCATATTGCTTATGATTTTAAGCATGTCTTCTTTTGTAATTTCAAAGCCATCCACCTTGGCTAAAACTATTTTTTCCATTGTATCTCCTTTTTGGATATTATTTATTTGAAAGTAGGTCTCAATTAAGATGATTACTACTTTTAACGCTACTACTATTATATGCTATTATCCCTATCTCGTCAAACTTGGACCAGCTTGATTAGGTATTTTAAACCCGTCTTTAAGACCTAGCACTATTAAAGTTTAAGGGCATCCATTTTATACATACACTCCAAAGTCTGAATTTAACAGGCTTTTTTTATTTTA
>PDWI01001504.1_pt1 | contig 49404 bp, 45 predicted proteins | sample 1430891 | NCBI WGS metagenome assembly PDWI01 (sample SAMN01162508, study PRJNA174530) | Oral metagenome, whole genome shotgun sequencing project. | biome: Marine environment; feature: Marine mammal; material: Swab sample of the gingival sulcus; isolation source: swab sample of gingival sulcus...
GCCGATGTTGTAAGCGCCGTCTTCGTAGCGAATGACGCCGTCGATCATCGTCATTTTGACATTGCTCTTGGAACCGCTGTAGACGACGTTTTTGACGATATTGTTGAGCGGCTGCATGTTGGGTTGATTGAGGTCGATCATAATCAGGTCAGCCTTTTTGCCTTCGGCGAGCACGTCGCAATCATCTAAGCCCATCGCCTTGGCGCTGCCAATCGTCGCCATCTTTATGACGTCGTAGGCGTCGACGACGGCGGCGTCTTTGTTGTAAACTTTGGCGAGTCCACTGACCAAGAACATTTCTCTAAACATGTCCAGCGCGTTGTTGCCGGCGGGACCGTCGGTGCCGATGCCGATGTTAATGCCCATTTTAAGGGCGCTGTTGATGTCGGCGATGCCACTGGCCAACTTTAAATTAGCGGCCGGATTGGTGACGATCGATAAGCCCTTTTCTAAAAATATTTGTCTGTCCTGTTCAGTCAGGTGCACGCAGTGATAACCGCCACCACCGTATTCGAACAGGCCGTGCTCGTTCATGTAGACGGTTGGCGTAACGCCGTGCCTTTCGATGCAACCGGCGACTTCGGTCTCGGTTTCGGAATTGTGCGAAAAGACTGGTTGCTTTAACTTGTGCGCCAGCGCGGAGAGTTCCTTCATCACCGCGTCATTGGTGGTGTATTCGGCGTGGAATCCCAGTTTAAACGACACGTTATCGGCGTAGTTTTGAAACTTGTTAAAGATTTTTTCCTGTTCGGCAACTTGCTCGACTTCGTCAAAAATTGTTCCCACCATTACCGTTCTAAAACCGGTATCGATTGCGGCCTGCGCAATGCTGTCGTTGACGAAGTACATGTCGAAGTTAGCCGTAATGCCGCTGCTCAGGTATTCCATAATTGCCAGCTTTGTCAAGTGGTAGATGTAGTCGGGATTGAGCTTAGCCTCCATTGGAAAGATTTTTTGGTGCAGCCATTCCATCAGCGGCAAGTCGTCGGCGTAGGAGCGCAAAAAAGTCATTGCCGAATGGGTGTGGGCATTTTTAAAGCCGGGCATAATTAAATTGCCGGCGGCGTCGATGCGCCTGTCCCAATTAAAGCCACCGCATGATTTTTTAGGGCCAACGTAGCTAATCTTATTGCCTTGAACCCAAACTTCGCCTTCTGTTAAATTAAAACCATCTGTCAATGTAAGCATGCGTGCATTGCTAAATCTAATGTTCATAAGGACCTCTTTCTAAAATTTGCCGAACTGAGTTCAGCTCATTTATCTCTTGCTCTTATCGTAGATATCGCCCAGCGCCTTTGGTGGGCGATTATGCGTGCTAAAGAATATCAGTAATATTAATGTTAAGACATAGGGTAATATCATGATTAAATCGCCGTAGGCGTTTGGCAGTTTTAACGCCTTTATCAATTCGTAACCACCCGATTTGGCAAAGCCAAATAAAAGACAGGTGGCTAACGTCGGTACAATTTTCCAGTTGCCAAAGATCAGCGCTGCGATTGCCAAAAATCCGTAGCCGGCGTAAATAGAGCTAGAGAAATTTGCCGAAATCGAATAGGCAAAGCTGATGCCGGCCAGTCCGGACAGTGCACCCGATACTAAAATGGCAATTGTTCTAACGCGCGTGACGCTGATGCCAGCAGCATCTAAAGCCTGTGGATTTTCGCCGGCAGCCCTTAAGTGCAGCCCGAATTTGGTTCGATAGAGCGCGTACCAGGCGACAAGGGCCAATAGGACGATAAAGACCTGAAAACTGTAGAAATTGTCGAAGATGAATCCGATGAATGGGATGTCGGCCAATCCCGGTACGCGCATGCGCGACGATATGTTGAGGATAATCTTGTTCGACGGCTTGCCAAAGTAAATGGCGCTGATTTGGCGCGTTAAAAAACCGGTTAATGATACTGCTAGGATATTGACGACGACACCACTAATGACTTGGTTGGCTTTAAATTTTATACAGAGTAAGGCGTGCACGAGTGAAAATAGCGCGCCGCCAAACATGGCAAACAGGAGCGATAAAAGATAAATCAGTTCGCTGTTAATACCGGCGTTAAGTGCAATTATAGCCGCTATCAATGCACCGACAAAGGCGCCAAACCCCTGTAGACCTTCCAGCGCGAGGTTGATGACGCCGCTCTTTTCGCTATAGATGCCTCCAATTGTCATTATAAATAATGGCAGGGCGAAAGCTAACCCATCTAAAATCATAGTGCTCATAGTATACCTCTTTGCATTTCGGTTATGCTTTTTTACGCGTTATCTTTTGCTTTATATATACGCCACAGGCACTAAATAGTAGAATAATGCCGATGATGACGGCGGCTATTTCGGCCTCGACTCCAGTGATAGATCGCATGTAAGTGCTGCCGCTGCTGATGATTGAAATCAAGAATGACGAGGCGATAATGCCGATTGGGTGCGTGTTGCCGAGTAGTGCGACGGCGATGGCGTCAAAGCCCATTGGCGCCAAACTGCGCGGCATGATAGTGCCAAAATATCCCATGTAGTAGGTGACGCCGGCGAGTCCCGCCAGTCCACCGGATAGCGCCATCGCTTTTATCGTCGTCCTATAAATATTGATACCGGCGTGGCGGGCGGCCCGTTTGCCGAGTCCAACCGCTTTAATTTCATAACCCAAAGTCGTCTTTTCAATTAAGATATAGATTGCAAAAGCGGCGATCAGAGCGACGATGATGCCGAGAGGAATGTCCATTTTTAAGTCGCCAATAGGGAATTTTGTAAGCGTCCAACGCGCACTGGCAGTTACCGGATTAGATTGCCTTGAAATTGGGTTAATGTAGCGCGTTGTAATAAAAAAACCGACCACGTATTGAATGATATAGTTTAACATGATCGACGATACGACTTCGTTGATGTTAAAGCGATGTTTTAAAAAGCCGATGAGGCTGCCGACTAGCGCACCGACGATAAGTCCGACGATCAGGGCAAGCGGCTTGGCGATTAACCAGTGCATTTCGATATAGCCAATTGTAATTGTAGCGATAAACCCAGATACTAGCATTTGTCCGGCGACGCCGATGTTAAATAGGCCGGCCTTTAGCGCGACGGCTACTGCCAATGACGCCAACAGCAGTGGCGTCCAGGCATTGACGAAACTGGCAAAGTCGGTTAGCATACTTTGACTGCCGCCGTATTTGGCCTTTGCGACAAAGCCGCTACCCTGCAGAATGCTGTAATAGGCCGTAATTGGATTTTTTCCCAAAAGTGCAAAGATAATGGCGCCAACGGCTAGACTGGCGACGACGGCGACAATTGGAACCAATATGTCGTAGAGATTAAAATGTTTATTATTCATGTTTGATAACCCCCATCATGTATTCGCCGATTTGGTCTGTAGACAAGTCGTTGGCCGCAGCCGTGTGTAGGATTTTTCCATTGTATATTACGGCAATCGTATCTGCCAGTTGCATGACTTCATCGAGTTCTAGTGAGATGAGCAGAATTGCCTTGCCCATGTCGCGCTGTCTTAAAATTTGTCTATGAATATTTTCAATCGCGCCGATGTCGAGGCCTCTGGTCGGTTGCACAAAAATCATTAAGGGGGAGTTCAAGTCGACTTCGCGGGCGATGATTGCCTTTTGCTGATTGCCGCCGCTCATCGAGCGCACAATAGTTTCACCGGCGTTTGCCGATCGAATATCGTAAGTTTTAATAGCCGTTTCAGTATAGTCATTAAAGGCCACTCTGTTTAGCCAATTATTATTTTGATAAGGCGCTTGGTCATAAGTTTTAAGCACCATATTATCTTGTAGTGGCAAGTCTAGTATCAGTGCGTCGTTTTGGCGGTCTTCCGGAATATAAGATATTTTCTGTCTGACGCGTTGTGCAATCGACAAGTCGTTGATGATTTCGCCATTTAGCTTTATCGTGCCGTTTTTTATCGGCAATAGACCGCAAATGGCATCGGCCAAGGCGACTTGTCCGTTGCCCGATACGCCAGCGACGGCCAGTATTTCGCCACTGCGCACCTCGATGTTGACGTCGCTCAGCAGGCTGAAACCGTCGTCGTTTTCGACGTTTAGTCCGTTGACTTGTAAGACGACGTCGCCGTATTTTGGCGGTTCTTTTTCTATATTAAAGTCGACTTCGCGACCGACCATCAGATTGGCCATTTCCGCCGTGCTGGTCTGACTGACTTCCAATACGTCGATCAGCTTGCCCTTGCGTAAAATGGCGCAGCGGTCGGCGACTTTTTTAATTTCTTCCAATTTATGCGTAATTAAAATAATTGTCTTGCCGTCTGCTTTAAGACTTTTTATAATTTCCAGCAGCGATGTGATTTCCTGCGGTGTTAAAACTGCTGTGGGTTCATCGAATATTAGGATTTCTGCTTCTCGGTAGAGCATTTTAATGATTTCGACGCGTTGCATCATCGATACGTTTATTTGGTCAATGCGCTTGGCGGGGTCGATTTCTAAACCATATTTTTGCGAGAGCTCGGCAATGTGACGCTCGCTTTTTTTAGTGTTTAAATAGGGAATAAAGCCAAATTTATAATCCTTTGGTTCAATGCCGAGAATTACGTTTTCAGCGATTGTATAGTTGTCGACGAGTTTAAAGTGTTGGTGAACCATGCCGATGTTTAGGCTCGTCGCATAGCTGGGCGAAGTGATGATTTGCCTTTCGCCGCGAATTAAAATTTGGCCGCCATCCGGTTGATACATGCCGAATAAGACACTCATCAGGGTTGATTTTCCTGCGCCGTTTTCTCCTAAAAGCGCAAAAATTTCGCCTTCATTAATTGATAGCGAAATATCGTCATTGGCAACGATGCCGGGAAATGTTTTAGTAATATTCTTTAATTCAATAATTGGTTTAGGCATACCATTCCCTTCATTTTCAAGAGTTGACGGGCGCTTTGCGCCCATCAACTCTCAAAGCATTTAATTAATCGTTTAAACCGGGGAAATCTTCCGGTGTAATTTCGTTAAAGTTTGCAGCCGGTATAATTTTACCCTCTTTCAGGAGTGCATAAGCGGTGTTTAATTTTTCAATTGTATCAGCAGTTAGCTGTTGGCGACCTTCTTTGAATACAAAACCGGTCGAATCGGTAGCTGCTGTTAAGACTTCATTTTTGCCGACGAACTCACCGTTTTCAATTTTTTCAAGCTGTCTAGTGACGTTGATTCGCATGTTTTTTAATGCAGAAGTCAACATGATATTTGTGTCGCCGTTAATACCATCGTCGTATTGGTCGACATCGCAGCCGATGACATAGCCCTTACCGGCCTCTTTTACAGCTGTAAACACGCCGTTACCAGAGCCGCCAGCGGCGACTAAAATTACGTCACAACCCTCGTCGATAAGCGCGTTGCCGACGACTTTGCCGGTTGCCTCGTCGCTGAAGTTGCCGACGTAGTTACCGCCTACGTTGGCACCTGTCACATCAGTACCGGCATATGAAGGCAATTCCACAATTGTTACGCCAGTATCATATTTTTTATTGGCGTAATTGACGCCCGATTCAAAGCCCCATTGATAGTTTACGTTAGAGGGGAAGGCAATGCCGTTGACGACGGCAACTTTTTTGCTTTCCGATTGCAGTGCTGCTGCCATACCGGCAAAGAAACCGCTTTCTTGCTCGGCGAATTGCATGGCGTATACGTTGTCCAGTTCAACTGAGTTGCCGTCGCCGTCGACTGGGAAAGTGTCTACTAAGATAAATTTCTTGTCCGGGTTATCGATGGCAATTGAACCGATACCTGAAAATTGGAAACCGCAAGCGATGATGACGTCGTAGTCGGCTACAATCGCTGAAACGGCTTCGACGCTAGCTGCCGGTGCCCCTGTCGTTTCATTGATGGCAGTCACTTTGCCCCTGTCGGTTTCGCCTATAAAGTCCAAGATACCATTGTAGTTATCTTCGTTAAAAGAACCGTCATCGACACCGGATGGACTCGTTACGATGGCAATTTTGAGGCCTTCTGGCATTTTGTCATCAGTCGGCGCAGCTGTCGTCTTGGCGACAGTCGTTTCGCTCTTTGCTGCAGTAGTAGTATCGGGTGCAGCAGTTGTTTCATTATTGGTTGTCGTCGTACAGCCCACCAAGGCAAATAGTAGCATCACGACCAATGATAATGATAGTAGTTTTTTCATTATTTTCCTCCCTTAAATAAAATGTCATTTATCCTAGTATAAAACAAAAAACCAAAATATTCTAGTACTATTGACTAGAGCGACTATAATTTAAAGCCGGCCTTGAATCGCCTACTCGCAAAGGCTTTATTGTATTCCGACAAATCGTAAAAGTCAATCGGTTGTAAATCGATTAAATTGCGCGCCAACAGGTTGAGTGCGGGCTCAAAGGGACCGCAGCGCGTACCGGTGAGGCGTATTTCGTTGATTACGAAATAGCTCAAGTCCAAGGTCACATTTTCGGCATAAGTACTCTTGACGATAATGTTACCTCTTTTGCGTACTAGCTGTTGTGCGAGGTCGATGCCACTGGGCGAACCGGTGGCGTCAATTACCGTTTCAAATTGCCCAACTTTTTCGGTTGTCGTTTTGGCAAAGCGCTTAAATGCCGCTAACTTTTGTTCTGTCTTGCCGAATACCGTAACATCGATGCCCATCAAGGCGAGTACTTGCACGATCATATAGGCCAATTTACCGTCGCCCAGCAGAGCCAGTGCCTTATTCGAAGGGAGGTGAACAGAATTTGGAATTTCCAGTGCGGCGGCCAAAGATTCGGTATAAACCGCCGTTTCCGGAGCCAAGCCGCTGGGGACTTCGTGCAGTAAGTGGTCGGCAATTTGTAAGTACTCGGCAAAACAGCCCCATTTTTGATGAATGCCGATGACTTTGCGCTTTTCGCAATGCTTTTCGCGACCGCTGAGGCAGTATATGCAGTCGCCACAGCCTTCATTTAATTCGCCAACGACGGTCTTGCCGATTAATTCTGGACGCAGCGAATCGGTGACGACACCGACAAATTCATGCCCTAGGACACCTCTGAAATCGGGTTTATAGCCCTTTAGGATCTCCTTGTCGGTATTACATATTGCAGCGTGCGTCACTTTGATGACGCTTTGTCCCACTGCTGCCCGAGGTTTTTTTAAGTCAGTTCTGTACTGTAAGGATTTTCCGTCAAAGTAGAGTCCTTTCATAATTTTTTTCCAATCTTTTCAATAGTGGCTGCGATTAGAGTATTAAAACTCTTTGCGACGCGCGCCGCCGTGACGGCTACTTCTTCTTCAGTTAATTTTTGTTCGCTTATGCCGGCGCCAAAATTAGTCACACAAGACAATGCACATATTTTCATCGCCATGTGATTGGCGGCTATCGCTTCACAGGCCGTGCTCATGCCGACGACGTCGGCGCCCCACATACGGTACATTTTTATTTCGGTAGGCGTTTCAAACTGTGGACCGGCAGTTTGTAAATAGACACCGCGCTTTGTGGCGATGCCATTTTCTTTGCCGGCGTCGTGGATGAATTGCTGTAATTCTTTGTCGTAAACCGCTGACATGTCGGCAAACCGCGTGCCCAATTGATCGATATTCGTCCCTCGTAAAGGCGATGGCAACAAGTGTGAAAGGTGATCTTCAACGACCATTAAATCGCCACTTTGCAGTGACAAATTAACGCTGCCGGCGGCGTTTGTTAAAAACAACACTTCCGCACCGAGCATTTTTAGCAGTCGAATCGGCGCGACGACATCGGACATGTCATAGCCTTCATAATAGTGAAGGCGCCCTTGTAGAATTGCCGTCGGGACGCCTTTTATATGAGTGAATACAAAGCGTCCAACGTGGTAGGGCGCGGTCGATACCGGGAATCCCGGAATATCTTTAAAGTCGATTGTACTAATTATCGATGAATTATCTACGAAATCGTTTAATCCGGATCCCAGTACTAAGGCAACCTTGGGTTTGAAATCTGTAGACTTTCGGATGTGCTCCAAAAATACCGATAAGCGTTTATATTCATTTGACATTTTATGCTCCTTAATAAAAACTACATAAAAATATTTGTCAATCCTTTACCCCAATAAAATGGAATAAAACGAATGTTATCAAAATATAGAATTTAGCGTTTTTTAAGCGAGACTTGGCTGTCGCTATGCAAATTTCTAAAATCATGATACAATTTAGCCAGATAGAGCATCATTTGAATAGTCTAGAGGAGGATGACATGATAAGTACAGTGGTTCCGGCAACGTTAAATAAGACAAAAGACAAGTTGTTATTAATAGATCAGACTGAATTGCCCAATCGCGAAGTCTTTATCGAACTCGATAAGGCCGAAGACATCTTTGAGGCAATTAAGAAGTTGCGCGTCAGAGGCGCGCCGGCAATTGGTATCGCGGCGGCTTTTGGACTCTACGTATGCGTTAAGCAGTCGACGGCGACAGATTACGCCTCATTTAAAAGCGAATTTGAAAAGACGCGCGATTATTTGGCTACCTCGCGACCGACGGCGGTAAATTTATTTTGGGCGCTGAATCGCATGACGGATTGTCTTGAAAGGCACGCCGACGCTGCCATCGCCGACATCAAGGCGGCGCTATTGACTGAAAGTGAAGCGATTTTAGCGGAGGATCAGGCGATGGGCATGGCGATAGGCGAGCACGGTTTGACCTTATTAAAGCCGAATATGGGATTGTTGACGCATTGTAATGCCGGTGGCATTGCCACCAGCGGATATGGTACGGCGCTGGCGCCGATGTACGTCGGGCACGAACAAAATTATAACTTTGCGGTATATGCCGATGAAACCAGACCGCTTTTACAGGGCGCGCGTTTAACGGCCTACGAACTCGATAAAGCCGGTATCGACGTTACGGTCATTTGCGACAATATGGTTTCGCAGGTCATGAAAGAGGGGAGAATTGACGCCGTATTAGTCGGCTGTGACCGCGTTGCCGCCAACGGCGATGCCGCCAATAAAATTGGCACGTCCGGCGTGGCGATTTTGGCAAGGGAATACGGTATTCCCTTTTATGTATTGGGGCCGACGTCGACGATTGATATGGCAGCCGAAAGCGGAGCCGACATCGAAATTGAGCAGCGCAATCCCGAGGAAATTGGCAACGGCTTTGGCAGGCGTACGATGCCGATTGGCGTCAAGGCGTATAATCCGGCATTTGATGTGACAGACGCAAAATATATCACTGCAATCATCACCGAAAAGGGCGTCATTAGACCACCTTTTAAAGAAGGTATTGCCAAATTGTTTGAGTAGGTTCAGTCGAAATGACAGCTCTCGACTGAACGATTATGAATAGGGGAGCAAAGCATGCTTGAAAATGAAATAAGAGAACATATATGTCGCGTTGGGCAGCTGCTCTACGACAAGAATTTTGTGGCCGCCAACGACGGCAACATTTCAGTTAGGCTAGATGAGCAGCGCGTTTTGATTACGCCGACCGGTGTCAGTAAGGGCGGCATGACGCCGCAATCACTGGTCGTCATCGATATGGCGGGCAATGTTATTGCGGGCGATTCGGTACCGTCGTCAGAGGGCAAGATGCACTTGGCTATTTACCGGCATCGTCCCGACGTCAACGCCGTTGTACACGCCCACCCGCCGCGTGCGACGGCCTTTGCCGTGGTGCGCAAACCGATTGTAAAACCAATTGTCGCCGAGACCTTTGTATCGGTTGGTGAAGTGCCGGTTGCGCCCTATAGTTTAACCGGTACGCAGCAGGTGGTCGAGGCAATCGAACCCTATTTAAAAGACTACAATGCGCTGTTACTCGCCAATCACGGTCTGGTGACCTGGGGCAAAGACTTAAAACAGGCTTTTTTTAGGCACGAATCGGTCGAACACTACGCCAAGATTATGATGTACAGCATGCAAATTGGCGAACCGATTGAACTGGACGAGGCTCAGGTGGCCGATTTAATAAAACTGCGCGAGAGGCTAAAATAATTACGTCTTTTCTATTTCGTCGAAAAATGCAATATATTTGGTTTTTGGCATAATTCTTGTAATTGATTGCAAATGTAAAGGGGGAAGTGATGAAGGGCGAACGTAGTTTAAAAAAACTAATGACGCTAGTATTGATGCTGGCGCTAGTAGTCGGTGTCGTGCCGTTGGGCGCGTTTAAAGTATATGCCGGGACGGATTTTACAGTGGACTTGTCATCTGATAGTGGTGTAAAGGCGCGTTATCAATACACCACCGATACGCTGACGATTAGCGGTAGCGGCACCGTCGAATACGACAAATGGGTCGCTATGGCGCGTCGATTCAATTCGGATTACTATGGCAGTCATCATTCAAAATGGGGTTGGCATAAAAATGTTGCGGAAGATTTTGCCATCGTCTTTGACGGCGTTGCCGACCATGCGATTAAACTCTGCGGCACAGAGCGGTTTGGCAATGGCTTATTTTGCGGTTTTTCCGGCGATATTACCTTTAATAAAAAAGTTGACCTGGCGCCGACTGTCACTGATTTAAAATATATGTTTGCCGATGCGCCACAGTTTAATCAGCCATTAAATCATTGGGTTACGACTAATGTCACGAATATTGACCATATGTTTAAAGGTGCAGTTGCCTTTAATCAGTCGCTTAATAGCTGGGATGTTTCCAATGTAACAGATATGGGCTATCTGTTTTATGATGCTGCGAACTTTAATGGCGATATCAGTAGCTGGGATGTCTCTAAGGCAGTGAATATGGAATGTATGTTTTATAATGCCTCGAACTTTAATAGCGATATCAGCAGTTGGGATGTCTCTGATGTTACGAATATGAAAAATATGTTTTATAAAGCGATGAACTTTAACTGCGATATCAGCCGTTGGGATGTATCTAATGTAAGAAAAATGAATACTATGTTTGACGGTGCAGAAAGCTTTAATTGCGATTTAAGGGGTTGGGACGTCTCCAATGTCGAAAACATGAGCTATATGTTTGGCTACGCTTCGGGCTATAAAAAGCCAATTGAATTTGACATTAGCGCCTTAAACAGCAACACGAGTGGGTTTCCGGACGGCTTAAGTCATGCCTTTTCCGACTGTGCCACGCCGAGCATTATTTTAAACGCCGGTAGCAATACGAATATCGATGCGACAGACGCTTTTAGAAACACCGCATTGTACTACCTTGAATTTAACGGTCTGAAAAATGCTACAATTGACAGCTTTGGCGGCGATTATTACGTTTCGGAAAATGGCGGTGCGCCAATTGCTAAAAATGCCGATGAAGGCTACGCCTTTAGCGATAATCAGTCCTATCGCGTTTACCTACAGGAGATAGAGGCGCCGACAATCAGTGTAAACAAGTCCGGCACTGCCATTAAAGTGAGCTGGCAACCGGTTTTCGGTGCTGCCGGTTATCAGGTTTACCGCGCCGATAAAGCTAGCGGTCCGTTTACGAGGTTTAAGACGACCACTGGGCTCGCTTATACAAATTCCGGCAACCTCGTACCCGGTATGCCTTATTATTACAAAGTGCGCGCCTATCGAAAAATTGGCAGCGCATATACCTTTGGAAATTTTTCCGAAGTTAAGGGCTATTATGCGCCGGGCGCGCTGGCTACGCCAGCTAAGCCCAGTTTAACGCTCAATAAAAATGGTAGTGGTATACGTTTAAAATGGAATTCACAAAAGCGCATCACCGGTTATCAGGTGTTTAGATCGCTTAGCCCCGATAAGCCGTTTAGTTATCTTAAAACGACATCGGGCAACGCTACGAATTATACTAATCTGGGAGGACTCACTCAGGGCAGACCGTATTACTATAAGATTAGGGCCTACCGCATGGCCAAGGGCGTTAGAAAATACGGCGCATTTTCAACGATTAAGGGCATGTTTGCCGGTACCAATGAGCACGCGCTCGGCGCAGTGAACTTTAGCTTAGAGAACAATCCCGGCGTCTCGGCGCCGAATGTGCGCGTCAGATGGTCTAAAGTGGCAGGCGCCGCCGGTTACTGCGTCTACCGCTGGAATAGTGCCGCACAGAATTGGACGGGACTTAAAAAGACCGGTCCAAACGCCAGCGTCTACACCAATATCAACGGCGTGGTCAATCACAAGACCAACTTTTACGGCATGAGGACTTACCATATTTCCGACGGCACGACCTACTACGGCAATATTGGACAGGCGAAGGGATTTAGGGTCGACAAGTAATCTCAGGTCGCCGAGAATGGCAAGACTCAGATTGTTCACGGCGGTGTGTGAAAAGCGCTATAAGATTTGAGGATAGCTGCGTCTTAAAATTTGAGTCATACCGGATGAGTAGTGTATGGCGATGATTTTTAGGGCGCAGATATTCCAAATATTGACCTGGTTGCTTGGCCGAGCAGTAAATGCTTGCATTTACGACCAGGCGCATGGATTTTGTGCGCTGTTGTGAATGATTTGGGTCCAACTTTGTTGCTGCGCACCTTGTCTTTTCAGTACTTTTGCTGCGCAAAAGCTACTCCCTGCGGGTCGTAGTCGGACATCTTTCCGATACTACACTTCCGTATGTCTTTATACGCTGCGACTCGACAAGGTGCTTGCGCCTCGAACTCACCTCATTCTCGACACCCTGAGTAGACAAAGGGAGTGTCACTCTGAACAATGTCCCCCTTGTCATCTCGACCGAAACAACGTAGTTGCGAAGTGGAGACATGACAAGTAAGGCAATTGTCAGCGACGCCAGTGCGCGGTGGAGCATTGTTTTTCACGTAGACGTTCTGCCGCAGGCAGGTTGTCCTAGTGAACCCAAACAATGCGGAACGACACGACATCAGCACAAGTCGCGTTCCAATTGCGGTAAGTAAACATAGCATTGTCATAACGACTAGTCTTTCGTTGTTTTTTTATTCTTGTTTAAAAAAGCAAGGGAATAAAAAAACAACTTGCGATGCCACGCAATAAAAATCAATTGTGTGTTATGAACCAGTTTCAGCAGTCTGAGGTTAGTTTGTTGATAATCATACCATAGACCTCAGTAGCGTCCTTTTCCCACTTGTCGATGAGTTGATTGGCCTGAGCATTTGATACGACGCTGAGCGATAGATCGATTAACGGGTAACTACCTTCCATAATGCGTAAACTGACGAGGTAGTTGTCGTCTTCCATTTTTTGAACTTGCGTGTTGATAATGCGATGGCGCTTTAACTTTTGCTTTAGATCGTCAATGCTCTGCTTGACACTATTTATTGCAAATGCGTCCAAGCGCTCTTGAAAGAGCGAAAGGGCATTGATGCCGCTTTGCGTAATTAAATAATTTTCTTGTTCATCGGCCATTATCACCTCCAGCATGCCGCTATTGACCAGTTCGGAAGTGTAGTGGCCGATTGTGTAGTATTCCATTAAATTATGTCTTAGGACAATATCGGCGACGTCCATCGGCTTGACCGGAATTGCTATTTTGGAATAGATATAGAGCAAAATCAGTTTGTCGTTGACCGTTTGCGAGGCGTTTAAATCGTGCATGTTTTGCGCTCCTATTTTGCTTATAACACTTCTACTTGGGCACCTTGCTGGGCAACCCGTACGATGCGCATTTGCCAATCATCTGGCAGCTGTTTTGCCATTATTTCCAGTTGTTTGTTGCCGGCGTCAAAAAAAGCCATAATCGTCGGGCCCGCACCGCTTAGGAACACGGCGTGCGCGTCGAAGTGATAGGCCAGATTTTCGATTTGCTCGTAACCGGCGATCAAGTGTTTTCTAAAGGGCTGATGTAAGGCGTCGTCACAGGCTTGACGCAGTAAATGATAGTGACCTTGCATCAGCGCCGCAATCAACATGGCGCTGCGACTGGTATTATAGACGGCGTGCGCGTAGCTCAGTTGTTTTGGCAGAACAGCGCGCGATTCCTCAGTAGCCAACTCAAAGTTGGGGATAAAGGCGACCATTAAGAGGTCGTCTTTTAGCGGCACGGGTTCACTCGTGACGTGCCCATCTGAAACAATCGACGCCGTCATACCGCCGTATAGCGCCGGCGACAAGTTGTCCGGGTGGTTTTCAAAGGTCAGTGCCATGTCGATAACTTGCTCTTTTGACAAGGCGTTTCCAGCCATTGCGTTGGCTGCCAGTACACCCGCTAATATACAGGTCGAACTGCTACCCAGCCCGCGCGAAATTGGAACGTCACTTGTAAAGTGAATCGCTACGCCGGCAAATGTTTTATCGAGTTGTTGCATGGCGAATTGAAAAGCCCGATAGGTCAAGTTGTCTGCGTTACAATAAGCCTGCGGACAGCCGCTAATGTGAACGCCGTCGGCCTCTTCAAAAGTAAATGTGTTGTAGATCTCGACGGCAATTCCCAGACAGTCAAAGCCTGGCCCGATATTAGACGTACTTCCCGGTATTCGTATTTTAATCATATTTTCCTCTCAAAAAATCTAGTACTGCGGCCTGCATATCGTCGATTGCGACGACGCGATTGTGCAAGTTGTTGAGCGATTTTAAGTGCGTAAGATAGGGCGGTGCACTGCAATCGGTTTTTTCTTCAAGTTTTTCAATTAATTGATATTCGTCCATTTCTTCATTGCCAATTGCCAAACTACGGCAGACGCTATGCGGAAATTTATAGGGACTTGCCGTCGACATAATCAGCGTGTGTCTATTGTTGGGGTTAGCGTCTAGATATTGCCAGTAACAGTTGTAGGCGACGGCCGTGTGCGGGTCGATTAAATAGTGCATTTCATCAAAGACCGCTTTAATGGCTAGCTTTGTATTTTCTTCACTACAGCTATAGGCCTTGAAGTCCTTTAGTTTGGCATGCATTTGCGGCGTGATTTGGTAGTACTTTTTAGTCGCTAAAGCGCGCATGCAATTGTCGACGTAGTTCGTGTCGCCATCTGAAATGTGATAGAGCAGGCGCTCTAAATTACTCGATATCAGAATGTCCATCGACGGCGACATCGTGGTGTAAAACTGACGCGTGGCATTGTAAGTTCCCGTGTTGATAAACTCCGTCAAGACGTCATTTTGATTGGATGAGCACACCAAATCGGCAATTGGCAACCCCATTTTTTTTGCGTAATAAGCGGCTAAAATATCGCCAAAATTGCCGGTCGGAACGACGACGTTTACCTGCTCGCCCAAGCGGATATCGGCGCGCCTCAAAAGGTGCAGATAACCGTCGATGTAATAGACGATTTGCGGCAACAGTCGGCCGATATTAATCGAATTGGCAGAACTCAAATCAATTGAAAGCGCGCCCAATTGGTCGCCAAACGGCTTGCTGTTAAACATTTTCTTGACGGCTGTTTGGGCGTCGTCAAAGTTGCCCTCAATGGCGAACACGGCGACGTTTTTCCCCAATTGGGTTTGCATTTGTTTGGCTTGAATAGGGCTGACGCCATCATTTGGATAGAATACCACAATATCGATGTTCTCGACATCTTTAAAGCCCTCTAATGCGGCTTTTCCGGTATCGCCCGAAGTAGCTGTTAAAATGAGTATTCGTTGATTGGACTGCTGCTTTTTTAAAGCGGTTGACAGTAAACGCGGCAACAATACCAGCGCAAAATCCTTAAAGGCAAAGGTCGGTCCGTGGTAGAGTTCACAAAAGTGCAGCGCCTTACTGTCTTTGTAGCGCGTGCAAGTGTTGTCGCCGAAGGTAGTTAAATAGGCGTCGCGCGCAATATCTATTAATTCGCGGCGCGGCCATTCGTCAAAGAAGAGTGCTAGAACATTGCCACAAAGCGTCGGATAATCCATTTTTAAGTAGTCGTCAATCGATTCCGCCAAGTTCAATGACGGCAGTTTATTTGGAACGTATAAACCGCCGCCGGGCGCAATTCCCTGAATAATAGCATCGCCAATCGAAGTAGCTTGATTTTCTTTTCGCGTATTGTACAGTAAGCTCACCGCAGTCTCCTTTCAGATTGTCTAAGCGGTCGTTTTATTATCGCACTTTATAAAAATGCCTTTCCCAAATACTTTTTTATATCTTCTCTGTCTGAAAAAAAGTCCAGTGTTATGGTTTGGTCGTCGTTTTCAAAGTGTACGACGACTTCAGTATTGCCACTTTTAAAGCCCTTAGCGACGGTTTCTTCGCGCAAATAGCGTATTTTATTTTTATGGTGTTTAATCGTTTCGTATTCCCTTAAAAAATACTGACCTTTATAACTAATTATTTTATGAACTGTGTTCATTAAAAACTCCGTGTGTTTTATAAGAAAGCGACCAATCGGTCGCTTCAGACTGTAGACTTGCCCAAACTTTATTACTGCGCAAAATGTCGTACTCAGTACTTTTGCTACGCAAAAGCTACTCCCTGCGGTCGTAGTCGGACTTCTTTCCGATACCATCTTAGGTATGTCTTTATACGCTGCGACTCGCCATTTTGCTCGCGACTCGAACTAGAACACTGCCTACAGTCTAGAGATTGTCGACAAAGTCGCTGGTCTTTTAATAATTTCGTAGCGTAGAATCAGCGCGTATTTGCCCTTGCGCGACTTGACTTCAGCTTTTAAAAAAGAAACTTCATTTGCGGATGGCAATGCAAGCGTCTTATCCTTTAAACTTTCAACATAATCTGCTACTAATTGCGAATTGTCGGCATCGACATCTACCTTCACGCCCCACGGGAGTGACATAATATTGTCGAGGTTTCAAGCTTTACAGGCGTCTCTTTCGCGCTCTACAATTGAATTTTCTAACAGTTCAATTAACTCAACTTCGATATTCCCAGTCTTTCCGAACATAATTCCTCCCATTCATAATAAACTAAACACCATCACGTGCTAAGATATATACATTGTAAATCTAAATGGCAATTTCGTCAACGCTTTGCGTTTTTTTTGAACGGGTTGTAAATCTATTAGGTTTATGATATGATTGGCTTGGGAGCGTGGTAACATGAAAATAATGGCGTCTGCCGAGAATTATTTAGAGCGCATTTTAATGCTAAATGTCCTCAAAGGCGAGGTTTATGCAGTTGATATTGCCAGGTCGCTAAACGTTACAAAGGCCAGCGTCAGCGTGGCACTAAAAAAATTAAGGGAAAATGATTTTATAACTGTTCGAGAAAACAGTCGCCTGGAACTCACCGACAAAGGTCACGACATTGCCTATAATATCTTTTTGCGGCATAAGTTTTTTAGCGATTGGTTAATTGAACTGGGCGTTCCTCAAGACGTTGCCATTGCCGATGCCTGTAAACTAGAGCACGGTTTAAGTGACCAGAGTTTTGCAGCATTGCAAAGGGCAGCCGATATCGACTTTGACAAGTCGATTAGCAATTGTGATATGAATAAGTATTTTTAAAATTGAAAACATGTGCCTAGAATGTGCGTTGTCTAAAAATAGAACCACTGGTATAGTTTCGGGACTATCGCGTTTCGGCGTTTAAGTCGGGCCCGCTTTGACGGGAAGGCTGATGCGTCGAACAGATCACCCACCTGGTTAAGGTGTGGTGTCTATTTAAGGATGACGGCATTCCGGGTATTCTTAATTTCGCATTATTTTTGACGAGAACGAGGAGATTTAAATGAAGTGGTTGTGGAGGATTTTAATCGCATTCATTATCGTGACCTTGTCTTTTTTTATTTGGATAAATTATCGGCGTACGGCGGTGCAATTAAAAGCGCACAGCGATCGATACGACACTGTCGTCTTGTACATAGACGATCGTCCGATTGAGTCCATTACGGCGCTATTAAACAGAGATCAACACATTTTTATAGATTTGTCGATGTTGGCGTCCTATCGCTCTGAACCCTTTCAGTTATCTGAAACGGGCGATCGATTAACCGTCGCGGCGCGCCAATTCGACAGGTCTAGTTCATCTGATTTGACAGTTGATATACCACTTATTAAATTTGCCGAGCGCAACTATGTCGACATCAACTACTTGCCGTATATTAGCGATTTGTCGCTTATTACAAGTCGACCGCCACATCGACTCTACAGTAAAGATTACAGCATTCGCTATGCTTATACGAATGGCAGCGTGGCCCTGCGCGCCGAACCGAGCGCATTTGCAGTGCAACTAAAAGCGTTGCCGGAAATGGCAAAGGTCTACGTCATATCCGAGGTCGTACAGTATTATTTTGTGAGGACAGATGACGGCGAACAGGGCTATATCGCGCGGTCGGCTTTAGATGAAATATATGAAATGGGGCGCAGCGTAGCGCTGGACGATGGCGGCAACCGCGCTGAGCGCTATGGAAGATTGCAGTGGACATTTGATTACTTTAGCGATTACCAGTCGGTTTTAAAGTCTGCGCCAATCCAAAAAATTGACGGGTTGGACGGTTTTGTCGTCAATTTTTTTGACGTTTCCGATGATGGTCAAATCGTCAATCGTTGCGACTTTGATTACGTTCGGCGCGCCCACCGACAGGGGTATTCCGTACAAGGTGGCGTAGCAAAGGCGCTGGGAGATCAGCAGCTACATCAATTGCTATCCGATTATCGGGCGCGGCAAAAGTTAGCCGAACAATTGCGCGCTTATTGCAAACTCTATCAACTCGACGGCATCAGCCTTAACTTTGGCGAACTGGATAGCAGCGATAAATTCAATTATTTACAGTTTGTAAAGCAGCTCTATTCGCTTTTAAACGAAGAAGATATCTTGCTGAGCGTTTCTATTCTGCCCAATTTAGACGACGCAATTTCGCATCTGATCGATTACAATATAATTGCCAAGTTTTGCGATTACGTATTGTTAATGGCCTATGAAGAGTACGGCGCCGATTCCGAAGTAGCCGGTTCGGTGGCCTCGTTGGCCTGGACGAAACGACAACTTGACACAGTGTTGGCAAATACGCCAAATGCAAAAGTCATTTTGGGTATTCCGACCTATATGCGGGTCTGGTCGGACGTCGAAGGTGAGCGCAGTCATATGTTGATGAGCGAAGACTTATCGCAAAAAACGATGGCGATGAATCAATTAATGGACTTTTTAAGTCAGCGCGATTACACGATGGCGCGCGATAGTGGCAGCGGACAAAATTACTATGAAGTCGCCAGAGGCGATGTGACTTTAAAAGTGTGGGCGGAAGATGCTCATTCCGTAAAGCGGCGTCTGCAAATCGTTAAAGCGCATCACTTGGCCGGCGTGATCAGTTGGCGCAAGGGCTTTGAATCGACCGATTTTTGGCGCGTTGTGCGCGAAAATATAGACGATTAAAAACATCAAAAAAAAACGAAGAATGATGGTTCTTCGTTTTTTGCTATTATAGGTTTTAGAGGCTAGAACGGATTGCCACAGCTCGAACAGAATTTTGCACCGGCCTTATTTTCGGCTTGGCACTTTGAGCAGGTCGTCGTTTGACTTTGCGAAGTGCCGCAATGCGGGCAGAATTTTGAAGACTTGGCAATTTTTTCGCCACATTTCACGCAACTTGCCGTTTGCGGTGCGGTAGATTTGCCACAATGTGGGCAGAATTTGCTGTTGGCGGAAATGGTTTGGCCGCAGTGGGCGCAGGCTGTGCCGGCTGGCGCTTGCTGCGCAGTGCTCTGTTGTGGTTGTTGATTAAATGAACCGCTCATGGCATTTGCCATCTGAGCGCCGACGCCGATGCTGGCGCCAATTCCAGCTAACCCGCCGGGGTTGTTGGCGGCGTCTTTAATCGCCTCGGCAGTTTGGAATTGCGTGTACTTGTTTAAGTCGCCAAGGGCGCCCATTTGAGCGCGCTTGTCCATAGCGGCTTCAACTTCCGGCGGCAGCGACAAGTTCTCAATTGTCAAATTGGTGATAGATAGGCCGTACGCGTTAAACTGCTCACAGACCTTGTCTTTACACTGTTCGCCCAATTCATCGTAATTCATTGCCAAGTCTAGAGCCGGAATGCCCGATTCGGCAATCAGGTCGGTCAGCGAAGACAGAATTTGTTTTTTGAGTTGTGGCGATATTGCTGCAGTGTCGGTAAATTTGCCGGTACCGAATATTTCGCGCATAAATACTACCGGATCGGTAATCCTGTAGGCGTAAGTGCCGTAGCCTCTCAAGCGGATGATGCCAAAATCCTTATCGCGCATCATAATGGGATTGCTCGTTCCCCAACGCTGATCGATAAATTGATTGGTATTGACGTAATATATTTCGGCTTTAAACGGCGAATTAAAACCGTATTTCCACGACTTCAGTTTGGTTAAAATCGGCATGTTCTGAGTCGATAACTCATAGTGCCCCGGTTCAAAGACGTCGGCTAGTTGACCTTCGTTAATGAAAATGGCCACTTGACTTTCTCTTACGATCAGTCGCGCCCCCATTTTAATCTCATTTTTATGAACCGGAAATTGGTAGACCAGTCTATCAGATTTTTCTTCTTGCCACTCAATGACTTCGATAAATTGATGAAATAAACCCATTTAAGCCTCCTTACAATAAAAGCGCTATAGCATTAGCATCACTCTCTATTATCTTTCCCCATACTACCAAAATATATCACATTTTTGTACATTTCGATAGAGATATACAAAAAAATTAACAAGTTACTACCAATCAATTTAAAAATATAGTATAATAATATATATAGATTTAAATTTATCCGTTTGCATGATACGGGTCGAAAGCGTGGTGCAAAGCTAAATGTATCCAAAGCTCGTCATAGGCAACATGTCGTTATCCAGTTACCGGGTGGCGATGTTAGTTGCTATAGTCGTAGGAGCGCTATTAGCTGTTAAACAGCTTGCCAAAATTCAATATACTAAAATTCAGGCGGCCTCGCTGATGTTCGCCGTCGTAGCCCCTTATTACATTGGTTCTCGATTACTCAATGTCGTGGTTAATTATCGTCACTACAGTTCTAATCCGCAACGCATACTTTTCCTTAAATTTGCCGGTTTCTCGGCAGTAGGCGGTGCAATCTTTGCAATTATTACAGTTGTGATTTTTAGTAAAATATTCAAAAAACCATTAATGCAGACACTCAATGCATTGGCAATGCCCTATTTGGTAGCATTTGCCATAATGAAAGTGGGATGTTTTCTAAACGGCTGTTGCGGCGGGTGTAGTACGAACTCGATTTTCGGGTTGACATTTCCACGGGACGGCAATGTATTGACAATGATTAACGGGCTCGCCAAGGGAACTTTTTTCAAGCCGAGCAATAAGTGTTTTCCGACACAACTATACGAGAGCGGATTGGCGATTTTGGCCGCACTGGCGCTCGTCAAGTTGCGTCCGAATCACGATTTTTTATGGGCGGCTACGGCTTTTGTCGGGCTTAGGCTGCTAGTTCATCCGCTGCGCGAATTTCCCTATCCGCCTTTGGTGACAGAGCTCTACTATCCGCTCGGCTACTTATTGTTGCTCTGTTTGGGTATCGTTGCACTATATCGAGTATATCGTCAGCAGTTAAATAGGCGTCATTTTTATTTAACTGGACATTCGAAAGAGAGGAGAAGGCAATGAAGAGGTTTAAAGGACATATTTCGATTTTATTGTGTTTTTGCTTAATTGTATCAGTACTTTCGGGCTGTTCGTCAACTACTGGTGGTGCTGCTGACAACGAAAAACTGACGTCGCTAGAACAGGCCTTTGCAAAACTGAACGATGAAGACTACAAAGCGGCTGCTGAATTATTTGAAGGCGTCTTGGCAGATGACGAACAGAATACAGATGTAATCGTCGCACTGAGCGAAGCCTATATTGGCATGTCGGCTTACGAAGATGCCGAGAATCTGTTGCGCGCTGCGCTGGACGATAACAAAACTGATAAAGAGCTGTGGGACGCCTTAATTGCCGTTTACAAAGCAGCTGATAAGAGCGCAGAAGAACGGGCTGAGTTATTGCACGCTGCCTATAGTGCAACCGGTTCAGAGCGCTACAATGAAGGTCAGTCGTCCGATGCAGATGACGAGCAAAACACTCAATTGGCTGACGCTGAAAAGACGCAAAGCGCTGCTGTAAAAACTACCGATTCTGCAAGTGATGGCGTCATTGAGGTCGTGCTGAGTCGAGATAATCTCGTGGCCAAAGATGAGGCGTCGGGCGTCAGCGTAAAGTTTTCGGCGATCGACATCGAAGCGGACACGACTTTTACAATGGAACCGGTTAAAAGCAGCTTGAGTGAGGCGGAAATGGGCGACGATGTCAAGGCGACGGCCTACAATTTTGAATACGGCGGCGAATCGTTATTCGATCTCGTCGAAATCACTGTACCCTTTGACAAATCGTTTATCGATGAGGGGGCAGACGTCGTCAATTCGGTGGCAGCGGCTTATTACAATGAGGGCGCAGAGCGTTATGAACCGGTAATGTATGAGGTCGACGCCGCTGCCGGAACCGTCAAAATATATACTGAACACTTTTCAAAATACGAAGTCTTTACGTTTAAGAATCCCAAGACCAGGAGAACCAAGGCCACTTTGAGCGAGGCCGGCGTCGTTATAAATCTGAGTACGATGAGGGATAAATCTTATGATCGCGTCCTCGAAGAATTTGTCACAAATGGAGGCGAACCGGACAACTTGGCGCTTGAATACGGCGTTCAGGTTGGCAATGACTTTTTGGCGTTTGGCGGAAATACGTTTACCTTGCTTACGGAAACAAATGCGCTGACGCCGTCTAAGCCGTTTAAGGCGCTATCTAATATCATGACCGAAGTGGGTATGGCTATGGCAATTTATCAGGCGACGGTAGATTATCAAAAGGGCGATAGGGCGGCGCTCGCGTCAAATGCAACTAAAAATATTAGTTACTATGCGGTGGGCAAATGGGGATCGAGCATTTCTAAACTGGCCTCGGTGGGCGTGTTTGCAATCGATTATTCGCTCAACCAATTTGCGACTGTAGCGTGGGAAGAGCGCGAAAAAATGTATGCTAAGGCCTATAAATTATATTACGAGCGAAAACATAAGGCGCTAGGGGATCGTGAAAATGCTTATTTCCGCAAAAAACTGTGGCGTGCCTATAAGGACAATCTCAAAAATGAAGGAGATCGCAAGGCGTTTAAGGCGATTATCGATGAAATGATTGACGAATATGTCAACGAGTTTTGGCAGGAGGACGTGGATGTTGGATTTTACTTTACGGAGGCCAATAAAGGCGCTAATTTTGCTGTTGGCGGTGGCATTGGCGACGAGATGAAGGCGCGAATAAGCAAAAACGCCAAATACGATTTGGTCAAGGCGTTACAGCCCGTCTTCACCGTGATAAATAGGAAGATTAAATACGCCAGCTTTGATGATTTAATGGTCAAGATGAGAGAGCTGGAAACGGTCTTAAATTCTGTTTACAGCGTTGAAATAAGTGAGTCGAAGGCCGATGAGGCGGCAGAGTTTGAGTATAAAAAAGCGGCTTGTATCTTTGCGCCTTTGGCCGATGGCGTCGAGCCCAAAAAATGGGGGATAAGGTTAGACGATAATGCACGAGGTCGGATTCGCTTTAGATTAGTTGGCTATTTGCAAAGCGGAATGCCCGACAAGATCAACGTCTACAAACAAGGCGTTGATTACAAGACGGGCGACCCCGATTTGGTCGTCGACTTTGAACTGAAGGAGTCGCCGATTAAAGTGACATTAGATCAAAGAGTACCCACCCTAGATCAGCTCGTAGGCGTTTGGGGAGATTCGACCAAAAACTCAATTATGGTGAGTAAAGTGGATGTGCCTTGGGAGGATATGAAGGCTGCGATCGTCGAATATAACAATAAGAAGGCAGCGGCGGAAAATTCTGACGAAGCCTTTGAACAGTGCGATTTTGAAGTTTCTCCGGAAGACGTCGACGAGACTAGAGTAAGTGTGGAACAGATTGTTGGCGTCGCTTTGCCAATGACTTTTGAAATCATTAAAACCGGAGAAACTAACGGTCAAATTAAGTTTTTAAGTTTTCCGGGAAACGAAGGCGGACAATGTGATGATGTAGTGGGGCAAACGCTTGATTTTAGTTATAACGACGGGAAATTGACAATGATAGTCGACGAGTCGAAGATCGATGCGAGCTTGCCCATCGGCGATAGAGAAGATTCGGTCACTTCCAGTGTTGGCGTTAAGTTTGTTGAGCAGCCCGACAAGTCTGTCGTCATTGCGCTCGGTGGCGACATCACATCTGAACAAAAAATGTCGGAGTTTGACTACGTGTTCAATATTGCCATAACAATTTCACTAAAGGGCGAAAAGCTGTTAGAGAAACCGAAGGCAGCTGAGTAAGTTTGACAAGTACGGTTAAAGTATGTATAATATTTTTATATTCATTACAAATATGGAAGGAGATTAAAATGTCTTTAATAGGTAAAAAAGTAGCGGATTTTAAAGCTGACGCATTTCAAAATGGTGATTTTAGAGAGGTGACAAATAAGGATTTAGAAGGCAAGTGGTCGGTGTTTTTCTTCTATCCGGCAGACTTTACATTTGTCTGCCCGACGGAATTGGAAGACTTGAGCAACTACTATGATCAGTTTCAAAAAATCGGCTGTGAAATATACAGCGTTTCGACTGATACGCACTTTACGCACAAGGCTTGGCACGACAATTCAGAGTCAATTAAAAAGATTCAGTTCCCGATGGTGGGCGATCCAACGACAAAGTTGACTAAGGATTTCGACGCCTATATCGAAGATGCCGGCCTAGCTGAGCGCGGCACATTTGTAGTTAATCCAGATGGCGAAATTGCCCTCTACGAAGTCAGCGCCGGCAACGTCGGCAGAAGTGCCAAAGAACTGCTCAGAAAAGTTAAAGCACTTCAGTTCGTATGGCAGCACGGCGACAAAGTTTGTCCGGCAAACTGGGAAGACGGCGACGCGACATTAGTGCCATCAGTTGAATTGGTCGGTAAGTTATAGATTAAATAGCTTATATTCGCATACAAAAAGCGGCGCACGATACTGTGATTTTGCAAGTATCAAGCGACGCTTTTTTAGAGTTTTTACTTCAGCATATTGTCAAATACCGATGTACAGAAGCCATCCTTGCACAAATCGTCGTAAATTTTGGCCAATACTTTGCCATCTCGAATGGCGACAGCTGCCGGGAACTTTTCTACGCCAAAGCGGTTGGCTAGCCCCTTTGATTTGTAGACGTCAATTCGCGTCACATCGATGTCGTTGCGGGTCTTTTCATATTCTTCTATTGTCGACAAAAAGTTTCTCGATGGTGCATCTATCGCATTATAGAGGTAAATGAGTGCCGGACGATCATTGGTTTTTTCGATAATTTGTTCGTATGCTTCAGTTTCGGCAATGTATTTTTCAGCGGCATAGCCGGCGATTGCGCCATCGCCGACGGCAGTGGCGACTTGCTTAAGCCATTTCTCTCTAACGTCACCACAGGCGAAAACGCCGGGAACTGAAGTTTCCATTTTTTCGTTTGTGACTATATAGCGTTGAGGCGTCAGTGTGATAACATTTTCGAAGAGTTCGGTGTTGGGTAGATAGCCAATAAATTCAAAGCAGTTATCGCATTCAATCGGCACCAGTTCTTGTGTTTTGAGATTTTTCAGAACGACGCGTTCGAGGTGTTCTTCGCCTTCAAAGCTGTGTACCACAGTATTCCAGACAAATTCCATTTTGGGGTTTTTAAGCGCTTGGTTTTTGGCGATCTCATTACAGTCCATCTTGCCTTCGCCATGCATGACTGAAACCGTAACTTTACTTGCGAATTTAGTTAAAAACATGCCTTCTTCAATAGCTGCGTCACCGCTGCCGATGACGACGACGTGTTTATCGGTGTTAGCTGCAGCATCGCAAGTTGCACAGAAGGAGATGCCCTTATCAAATAAGTACTTATCTTCATCTAGCGCGCCGGTTGTGCGCGGTCTACCACCAGTTGCCAAAATAACGGTTTTACAAATGTACTTGTTTCGGAATGTTTCAACTATTTTTTCGTCGCCCTCAAGTGAAACGTGCTTTACATCTGTCAACTTAAACTTTACACCCATATTTTTGGCTTGTTGTTTCATCAAGTTTGTAATATCTTCGCCTTTCGGCTCGTTTGGAAAGCCCGGATAGTTGGCGATTTCATTCGTGTATGTGGCTAATCCGCCAACCAGAGCTTTTTCGAATAGAATCGTCTTTAATCTAGCGCGCCCGGCGTAAATGCCAGCAGTCAAACCGGCAGCACCGCCGCCGATAATAGCGACATCAAAGTATTCAACCTTTTTTTCTCTTGCCATTTTTTTCTCCAATCATCAATTAAAGGAGGTAGCCTTTGTGCGATTTTTCGAACCGGTAAATGACTGCCTCCTCTGGGTTACATAAAAAACTTAACGAGTAATTTACTGCCAATCATCGCGCCGAAGAACATTGCTAGGCCAAATACCCAGCCGGACAGCGATAGCGAAGCGATGCCGCTATACAGTGCACCGATATTACAGCCGAATCCGATTCTGGCGCCGTAGCCCATCAGTAGTCCACCGGCGACGGCGGCGATGATTTGTTTATGCGATTTGATAATTTTCAGTTTAAATTGCGATGCCATTAATGTTGCGAATAAAGCACCAAAGATAATGCCTAAATTTCGCCAAGAACCGGGGTGGTTCAAAATGCCGCCATTGAGCACATTTTGCGCACCGCTACTCGAAAAATAGTACCATTTGTCTACATTGCCGCCAAAGGCCTCATATATCCAGGCGCCCCAATTGGCAAACACGCCCGATACACCCCAAGGATTACCGCTAACTGCCAGCGTAACGATTTGTAAGATCGATAAAAGCATGGCGCCGGCAACGTAAGTAAGGGGGCTTTTAAACCACTCTTTATAAATAGGTTCATCTTTTAGATTATTGAAAAATGCTTTAAACATATTATTTCACTTTCTCTATGATAACTTCCCACTCGCCATCGTCAACTTCTTCTACTTCTACATTGTGGCCATCGCCCCTAGCCCATTCCGGCGTATTCTTCATCGCGCAGCTGTGGTCGATTTGTAAGATGAGGATATCGCCAACTTCTAATTCCTTAATCTTATTTTGTGCCTTTATCAATGGTACCGGGCAAGCTTCTCCTAAACAATCTAATACGACTTCTTTCATGATTTCCTCCTATTGACTAGTGTCCTTGTGATCTTTTTTGTTCATATTTAACCGCTGCAATATAGAGCAGGGCAATAACTAATAATTGGACGACTACAGCGCCCATCCAACCAAATACATCGGGCAAGAAGACTTTTGGCCCCTTGGCGATAAAGTTGTACTTCCAAAATTCAAAATCGTGAGCGCCCCACAGTGAACCGACGATAAAGAATACCAGTGAAAGCATATTCATCGTGAAACCTTCACCATTTCTCATCAGTGTACCGGATGCGCAACCACCGGCAATGACCATACCAATGCCGAAAATAAATGCTCCAAAAATTGTTGCAAAACTTATTGGAACGACATAACTCATACCCGGAATTGGTAAACCGTTTACAAAATAACCGTACTTAATCGCTGTAAAGCCGACCGTCGTTACGGCAAATGCAATTAACACTGCGCGCGAAAGCGATGTTCCACCCGTTAAATAGGGATCGCGCATTGACGCGGTAAAACAAAAACGCGCACGCTGCAATACAAAGCCGAAACCAATACCGGTAATCCAGTAAAAGCCAACCATGGCCGAATGACTGGCCAAAGCAATTCCAATACCGATGACGATAATACCTAAGATGATGCCAAAAGGTATTTGATTGGGCTTGGGCTTTCGTCGGCGCGCACGTGAACTTGAGCGTCTGATAGAGCTCGTACTCGTGTTTTCTGACATTTTTCACCTCTTGTTCAATTGACACACATTTAACAATTTCCGAATATATTTTACCATCAACTGAGCGAAATTTAATATTCGCATTGCCAATTCAATATAAGAATAACTTATAACGTGTTCAAAAATGCGATATTGTGATATAATGATGAGTATTATCTTAGACTGTTTTTGTCGAATACAATGTCTTTGCACTATAGTGTGAGGGGTGGAACAGCTTATTTTTTATGATTGCTAAAAATAGGCATTCGTTTTATGTATAGTAACAAACAATTTGAGTGTTAGAGGAACGGAGAAACGAATGAATATTGAATCTTTGGAGTTGTTTAGAAGGGTAGTTGAGGCGAAGAGTATATCAAAGGTCGCGCAACGTACGCATTTTTCTCAATCCGCGCTTAGTCAGATGATGAATCGCATTGAAAACCAGTTGGAGAAAAAGCTGCTGATTCGTTCGAACAGCGGCGTGCGTCCAACCAGTATGGGCGAAATCGTACTAAAGTATACGGATAACATTCTGCTCAATTACAACTGTATGTTGGAAGACCTTGAGCAATTGGAGAGGAAACTCGACACGGTAAAGATCAACGCGACGTGGAGCCTTGTCAATTACTCTATTCCCTGTATTTTATACCGCGTAAAAAAAATGTTTCCCAACCGTCGTTATGAGTTGAGATCGAGTAGTAATGAAAAGACGATTCGCGATTTGCTAAACGATATATGCGATATTGGCTTTATCAGTAAACCAATTGATAACGCCAATTTGTTTTCTCACAAAATAGGTTATGAAAAATTGGTTTTATGCGCTTCAAATCAAAGTAATATCCCCGATACAATAGAGCTAAAGGCATTAAAATATCACGATTTTGTGACGCTCAAAGACATCGATAGCATCAATTCATGTTTGAACGCCGAGCTCGTCGAGGCCGGGATTTCATTTGACGATATGAATATTATTTTTTCGGTGGACTCCATATCTGCGGTTAAATCGTCAATCGAAAACAATTACGGCGTATCGTTTTTACCTTATACAGCCGTCAAGCGCGAAATACACGAGGGGCGCTATCGTATGGTCGAAGTAGAGGGCTTAAATATGGAATACAACATTTACATGGTGAGTAAGCCATTTTCGCAACTGAGCCGTTCTGCCAAGGAGACGATTGAAACTTTTCAAGAGATTGGGAAAGACGGTTTTTGTTAATGCGATAGCGCTTACGATTTATTGATGGTCAATTGCCAGCTACCTGTTTCGAGTTCTTCGACGTCGATTGAACCGTTGGCGTCTGCGACGAAGTCGCCGACCGATTCTACGACGCAGATGTGGTCGGTCAGTACTGTAAGGCTGTCACCGCTTTCGATTTCTCTATAGTGTTTTCGAACTTTCATTAGCGGAATCGGGCAAAATTCGCCAATGCAATCAATTTTAATCATACTTCCTCCGAGTTGGATATGGTCATGAGCGGGTTGGTTTTATAATAAATATTTTTTTTCGGTGCTTTCCGGAAGTGGCTATACAATTAGATTATACCATAGAAATTAATAGTTAATTGTAAAATAAATATTATTCTTTAATGAGGTGTTTTGGGGATAAAATGTTGATTTCAGTTATATTACCGGTGTATCATTGCAGTGAACGGCTATATGAGTACGTATCTGAATTGCAGATTTTAATCAAGTCGTTAAATCATCAATTAGAGTGCATATTGGTGGATGATTCCGCAGTCGAGAAGTTAAATGACACATTGCTTAGATTAGCTGAAATGAAATGCGTAAGCGTTTATAGAAACCCTTGTAATATGGGGCAACAAGGGGCTACTGCAAAGGGGATGGCGCGAGCAAAAGGCGATGTCATTATCACGCTCGACGACGACGGCAAGCACGATTTAGCGCTGATTCCAAAGATGTTGCTAGAGTTATCGCGCGGTTACGATATTGTATTTGGCATTGAACGAGAGAAATTAAATAAACCGATTCGGTCTTTTTTTTCGTTGCGCGTGAGCGCCCTGATTAACCGTGCGTTCCCGATGAGGCGTTATTATTACGTGTCCAGTTTCCGCTGTTTTAAGAGAAAATTATTGGATTTAAGTGATTATCAGAAAGATTTTTATTACATTTCTTGTGAATTATTAAAGCGCGCTTCTTCCGTTGCAAATGTAATTTACAAGCCCGATTATAGCGGAGATACGCGCTATAGTGTATGGCGCAGGTTAGTCTTGTTTGCCAATATTGTTAAGGAATATGGGTGGTAGCATGAGAGTTGTCGTATTGGGAAGTGGTCCCAACCAGTCATTGGGTATAGCGCGCTTAAAAGAATTGGGGCACATCGTCATCGCCTGTGATTACGCCGTCAATTCCGTTGGCAAATCGATTGCCGATTGCGCCGCATTGGCAGATGTCTTTAGTTATTCTGAAATCGTAGCAGTTGCCGAGCAGTACGCCGCCGACGCAATTGTCGTGTTTGCGACCGATCAGCCGGTAATGACGGCTGCACAAGTTTCACAAGCGTTGCGCTTACCCTATCATTTAACAGTAGAGCAAGCCGGTTTATTCACCGATAAATTGAAGATGAAAGCGCTATTTAAGGTCAATCAGTTGGCGATTACGGATTATCTTGCAGTCGACCGCAACACGTCGCGCGAAGCCATTTGCCAACTCTTGCCAGGCGTAATCAAACCGGCTGATTCGCAGGGGCAGCGTGGCATCTCACTAGTCGAGAGTTATGACGATTTCCTCGCAAAATTGCCATTGGCAATGGCAGAGTCGCGTACTGATGCGGCTTTAATAGAGCGCTATTACCCGAACCGCGAAGTAACCGTTAGCGGTTGGGTTAAGGCGAATGAGGTCTACATATTGACGATGACGGACCGCGTTACTTTTGAATCGACTGACAAGCTCGGCGTCTGCATTTCGCACGAGCATCCATCTCTATTGATCGATAACTATGGCGCTGAAATAGAGCGTTTAACCCATCAGATATCGCAGTTGACGGAAATTGAAAATGGCCCGATATACTATCAATTTTTGATTGGAGAAAACGGCGTCGTCGTCAATGAAATCGCCAGTCGCATCGGCGGTGCACACGAGGATGTCTTTATTAAATACTTAACCGGATTTGACGTTTTAGAGGCGCAAATAAATTTGACGACGGGGTGCGATGTCGATGTCAGCATGCTGGAAGATTATTCTTTTAGACACAATAAAAAGCCGTTATCGGTACAGTTGTTCTTTGCCAATCCCGGTGTAATCGACCGCGTTGAATTGCCCCAATCGCACGATTGGCTATTGAAGTTCGGTCTGCATTTTGAGGTGGGTGACGCTATTCCAGAAACGCACAACGCCTCGGCGCGCTGTGGCTACGCGGTAATCGCGGGAAATAGCGAAGTGCAGTTAAACCGGCACATTAAAGATTTTTATAGAGAATTAAAAGTATTGAACCAAGCGGGCGTTTCGCTCGTCATAGAGGGGAAGAGGGGATACAGATGAAAAGAGTTATTTTGGCACTATTGGCATTCTGCCTGGCCTTCGCAATGGTGGGGTGTCGCTCAAAAGACGAGGACAGGTTGACAATTGCATTGCAATACGGCTTAGCTTATGCACCGCTCATCGTGGCGCGCGACACTGGCATGTTAGAAGAGGCGATGCCGGATAAGCAGATTGAATGGGTTCAATTAGCCAATTCCACCGCCATTCGAGAAGCGATGACGGCCGGCGAATTGGACGTCGGCTTTATGGGTATACCTCCCTTTTTAATCGCCTTTGACAAGGGCGTCAGATGGCATATTTTTTGTGGGTTATGCCAATCCCCCGTCGCCTTGATGGCAAATGATGACGGCCTTGACAAGTTGGCTGATTTTACTGATGACATGCGTATTGCGACGCCACAGCCGGGCAGTATTCAACACATTTTACTGATGATGGCCGCCGAACGCGAACTGGGCGATGTCAGTCGCTTTGATAGACAATTAGTTTCTTTAAAGCATCCCGATGCGATGGCGATGTTGTTGTCATCCGATGAGGTTACTGCTCACTTTGCCTCGCCACCCTATGTCTTTATGGAAAGAGACGCCGGAATGAAACGCGTCGTCGATGGGCGGACTGCATTTGGTGGCGATTATTCTTTTATCGTCGGCGTCGCTTACGAAAACAATCATTTGTCAGACCGAGATTTGGCTGCATTGCGCGCCGTAATCGCCAAGGCGAATAGCTATATTGCCGAAAATCGCAGTGATACAATTAAAATTATGTCGAACTATTTTGATTTGTCAGATGAAGTAATTGAATCGTATTTGTACGACGATGAATTGATTTATACGACTGAAGTAAAGGGCGTAAAACAATTCGTCGATTTTATGCATAAAGTCGATTATTTGTCGAAACCGTATCAGCTAAACGAGGTTATCCGTGAATAGAGAACGCGGCTTGATTTTGGCAATAATCGTCTTGGCAATTGCGTCGTTGGAAGTTGTAGTTAGAGCAGGCTATTTACAGGCGCAAATTGTACCGTCGCCCAGTAGCGTGATGTTTAGATTAATTGACGTATTGGCGAGTGGCGAGATTATAAGACAAATTGGACAGTCTTTAAAATCGCTATTGATGGCGCTGACTTTAACGGTTATCATCGTCTTGCCAATGAGTGTTTTAAGCCGAAAATATAGCTTTTTTAGAAATTTTTTCAGTTTTTTAGCCAGTGTTTTTAATCCGATACCAAGCGTCGCCGTGTTGCCGCTATTTTTGCTGTGGTTTGGCATTGGTCAGTCGACTGTAGTCGCGACGCTGTTACATAGCACGGTTTGGTCATTTTACAGCGAGGCGCTAAACGGCTTGGAAACGATTCCCAAAATGTATCAAACCGTCGCTCAATCGGTTGCTTTAAGTGGTTATAAACGCTTTTATCACTTGACTTTACCGGCCAGTTTGGCGACATTTTTGACCGCGCTTAAAACGGCCTGGGCGCGCGCCTGGCGCGCTTTGATTGGCGTTGAAATGATATTTGGTACGATTTCCGGTGCCGGCGGTTTGGGCTGGTTTATCTTTGAGAGCAGGGTGTTTGCCGACGCTACTTCTATGGTCGTCGGCTTGGTTTTTATTGCGCTGTTTGGCTACTTGTTTGAATACGTGTTATTTGAACTGATCGAGCGTCATACGGTACGCAAGTGGGGAATGAAATAATGCTTTTAAAATGTCGCGATTTGTCCTACGGTTATGAAAAGGCTCTTGGCGCGCACATCGATATCGAATTGAACGAGATGGACACATTAGTTATTGAAGGGGTTTCCGGCGCCGGTAAAACAACTTTACTTCGGCTTTTGGCGAATATGACCGATTCTGACAAAGTGCTTTGGTATAGCGGCGATCTCTTGCGCTATACGACGCGTTTTGGCTTTGTCTTCCAGAGCGATCAACAACTGTTCCCGTGGAAGACGGCACTAAAAAATGTGATGTTGCCGTGGTATGCGAATAGGGCGGCGTTGACGTATAAAGCGGCTGAAAAAAAAGCCTTGCAACTATTGTCAGAGGTCGGCTTAGCGGGGCAACAAGACAAGTATCCACATCACTTGTCGGGTGGTATGAAACAGCGCGTCGCCTTTGCCAGAGCACTCTTTTATAAGCCGGATATACTGTTTTTGGATGAACCCTTTGCCAATGTCGACGAGGCTCAGGTGTTTGCATTAATCGAGCGCTTAAAGCAGTTACAAGTCCACTATGGTTTTGCCATTGTCTTGGTGACGCACAGTTCGCTGTATAGTGAGCGGTTTGAGTGCGTCAACAGACTCAGGCTGCTGAGAAGTGGTTGATTTCTTTGTTGCTGCGCACAGCGCCGACTCTCGTGTATGTCTTTATACACCACGACCCGGCACTGTGCTGGCGCCTCGAACAAAACCATTCTCAACAGCCTGAAGCATAGCACGCGGGTCGAATTTAATTGTTTAGGAATGCTGAGAAGTGGTTAATTCTACCGAATAGTCTTTCGCTAATATTCATTGTGATAAAAAAATCGTGGTTAATTTTTCCTCTCATAAATTGTAATCTTCCAGGGATAGCCATCTTGAAAACTGGCGATGCGCATGCCGTAGATGGGACTTTCAAACTCGGCGACGGGAAGGTATTGCCGTTCGATAATTTCTTTAAGTTCTCGATAATAGGGCATCTTCCCGTACAAAATATGCCATCTGTCAATATTTCTATAAATGTAATCCATCTCTTCTGACCAAATAATGGTATCGATATGATTTTGTTTCAAATATTCGGCAATGCTGATTTGACGTTCATCTAAATAATCTAAGTTTCGATAGTCGTAGAATTTCTCCAGCGCCATTGCCTGATTTAAATTTGCCAGGCAGATGGAATTTTTAGATATGTTTTGATTGATAGTCCAGTTGAAGTCTCTAAAATTTTCCCATTTTTGAACATTCATCTCGGTGAAACTAGCCTGCGCAAATAGTGCAATCAATACGATAATTATGGCCTTTTGAGCGCCTTTTGAAAGCGGTTGTAATAGCCTTGACAACAGTAAAGTAATTATTGGTATATAAAAGACAATCGAAGTTGCGTTATAGCGACCGATTGTGACGATTCCGGCAGTTAATCCCAATATTGCAGCTAGTTCGCGCCGACAGTTTTTGTACGAAACAATGCCCAAAGCGATTAAAATGGCAGCGCCAATCATCGTCGGGCGAAGATCCGTCGTGTAGTAAGTACCGCTAATGCCGCGGTATAGCTTATACAAGAAAATGGGCAGCTCTTTTAGTTTATCAACGAGCGACTGCGACGTGCCCATAGTTGCACCCAAAGCGGCGTATTGGTTTAAAAAATCGCTCGTCTGTGCCATCGATAGTGCGACAAGCGACACTGCAAATAAACCGCTTACCAGGATGTAGGTCAACAACGGCTTGACGTTTTTTTGTTCAATCGCCGCGATGCCTAATATTGAGCAAAGCGTTGTGGCGATTAAAAAGCTGTTGGGGTGTATGGCAATGCTCATTCCAGTTATCAGTGCGGCGATAGTGGAAGTGGGCACGTCAAACTGCTTTCTTTCTGCAATTGATAAGACGGCGATCAGCGCTAGAAATATAAAGGCTTCCTGACGCGCAAAATGGCTCATGTAGATAAATTGAATGTTGATTGCGATAAGGGCGCAATAAAAAAAACTTTGCAAGTGGTCTTCGGTACGTCGATAAATGATTTTGTAAAACGGCAAAAGTGACAGTAATGCGAGCGTTAGCGTCAGCGCTCTGGCACTCAGCACACTATAGCCAAATACGCTAAACCAAACAATTTGAACTGCGTGAAAGAAAATTTTAACGGCATGAGGGATACGCGGAAAAATATCGAAAAAGGGTTCTGTGACAAATAGAGAACGCGACTCAGCCATATGTTGAGAAAGTTTCAGTAACCATATTTCATCGGAATGAACGAATGGAAAAGTGGTCAGATGAAAAACACTGTAGAGCAAGTAAATAATGCTCGCTGAAACTGTCAAGCTGAATTTAACTATTTTGTGAAATGGCGTCGTCATGATTACTCCTCACTACGTTATGATAACACATTATATTTGAATTAGAGTAGATTGTTGTGAAAAAAATCAAATTATTAGATACCTCAATACAGTATTCGCAATACTTATAACAAATCGTTGGGGTTATCAAATATAATAGAGGAGAATGTTGACTGTGCCATTGTTGCACATCGCTTTGTCAACATATTAACAAACACACAGACAATTTCCAAACTGAAAACAGATTGCAATATGATTCTTTGTGAATCAAAGGAGGAAGTTACATGCACAATGTGAAACGCAGTGCGCGGCAGCTCGTCGCCATTGTATTGATGCTTTCGTTGTTGATGGCAGCCTGTGCAGCGCAGACTACTTACGATGGCAGCGCCCAAAACATAATCGAACCGGATGCGGTTAAGCAGGCGATGGCAAGTGGTGCCGTTGTACTCGATGCCAGAGGTGCAGAGGCCTATGCCAAGGGACATTTGGAGGGGGCGCACTGTATGCCGGTGAGCAAGGTGACTGCAGAAGCTGACGTTAAGGGCTTGGTCGCGTCAAAGGAAAAGGTTGCAGCGGCGCTTTCCGAATTGGGTATTGAGAGCGATGATCTCGTCTTGATATACGATGATAAGGGCGGCGTGTTCTCGGGTCGCATTTGGTGGGTTTTAACTTATTATGGACACGATAACGTTAAAATTATCAACGGCGGCGCGAGCGGATTAGAAAGAGCTGCGCTACCCATGTCGGCAACGACGCCCGAGGTAAATGCCTCGCAGTATACCGTTGGCGATGCCGATCAGTCGATGTGTGCGTCTTTAGAGGAAGTTAAGCAGATTGCCGAAGGACAATCAAGCGTTAAGTTGATTGATGTCCGTTCTGCAGCAGAGTATGCAGAGGGATATATTCCGACCGCAATCAATATTCCGCACACCGAAAATCTCTACAGCGATGGAACTTTTAAGTCAAAGCGCGTCATTGAGTTAAACTATGCTGACAAGGGATTATCGAAAGATGACAACATCGTTTTATATTGTAAAACGTCATTTAGAGCGGCGCAAACTGCGGCGCTGCTCAATGAGGCAGGTTATCAAAATGTTCGCATTTACGATGGCGCCTGGTTGGAATGGCAGAATCAAGATGTCGTACCAACGGTTGAACCAGAAGAAGAAGTAAAACCTACTTCTCAGGATGGTTCCTAGAATTTTGAGTTGAGTTAGTATTAGTGATGCAATAGTAGTTTAATCATTAGAAAGGATAAGCGATGAAATATATGAAAAAATATACTGCGTGGTTGTTGATTGCCGCATTGATTATTAGCTTGGCAGGTTGTGCGCAACCGGCAGAGCAGACATCTATGGAAGTAAAACCGGACGCGACTGCCGCTACGACCGCAGCGCCGACGACTGAGGCGACGACAACCGAGGCGACCACAGCTGAGGCGGCTACGACTGAGGCGACCACAGAGGTGGCTGGAGATGAAGAAGACGGCTTGGCTGGCGTCGTCAATCATTACTTTGCCAATATGCCAAAACACATCTATAAAATCAAGCAGAAGGAATTTGTAGATATGGTTAAAGCCGGTATTGACGGCACCGTATTGGACATTCGTTCAGCTAAGGCCTATGCTGAAAATCACGTTAAGGGCGCGGTTAATGCACCGTGGGGACCGACTGCAATTCCGGAAATTTTGAACAAGATTCCGATGGATAAACCACTTTATGTCTACTGTGTATCAGGTCAGACGGCCGGTCAAACCGTTATGTTGTTAAACGCGGCAGGTTTTGATGCCAGAAGTGTCAATCTTGGCTTTAAATTTGGTATCTCTAAGGTAGATGGCGTCGACGCAGTGTTGACGACTGAAGCGACTACCCTGACTGAAGAGATTTCAAAAGTCGACGATGTAGTTATGCAGGCGATTACAGATTACTACGCCGGCTTAGCTGACGTATTTGAAACCGAATACAAGCACTATAAGATTTCTGAAGACAATTTAATGAAAAAACTGTCTAGCGGTGCCGATATTCAACTGGTTTCGGCTAGAAAACCGGTAGATTACAAATTGGGACATATCGAAGGCGCTATTAATATTCCGTTTGGTAAAGAGATGTCCGCCGGTTTTGATAAATTGTCTAAGGATAAAAAAGTTGTCGTATACTGCTATTCAGGTCAAACGGCAGGTCAATCGGTTGCCGCATTGCGCCTTTTGGGTTACGATGCAGTTAGCTTAAATGGCGGCGCTGGCGTCGGTGCAAACCAGCCGATCGGTTGGCAGAATAAAGGCTATCCGTTGGTGTCGCAGTTTAAAAGCGATCTCGTCGCCGATTACTTTGCCAATATGCCGGATCACATTTATAAGATTAAGCAGGCCGAATTTGTATCTATGGTAGCTGCTGGTACAGATGCGACAATTCTCGATATTCGTTCAGCTGATGACTACGCAAAAGGTCATGTTAAGGGTGCTGTCAACGCACCGTGGGGAGGCATGGCAATACCTGAAATATTGCCGAAATTAGCAATTGACAAGCCGCTCTACGTATACTGTTATACCGGACAAACTGCCGGACAGACAGTTGCCTTACTCAATATGGCGGGGTTTGATGCCAGAAGTGTAAACTTGGGCTTTAAATTCGGCATCTCTAAAGTCGATAACTACGAGGCAGTTAATAGTACAGAAATCGTTGAGTTGACTGAAGACGTTACAGAAATCGATCCGGCAATTGCCAAGGCGATCAAACTTTACTTTAGTGGATTAGCGAGAGTTAAAGAAACGATTTACAAAAACTATAAGGTTTCAGAAGACAATCTCAAAAAAATGATTGATGACGCTGAAGACTTTTACTTACTATCAATTAGAAAATCAGAGGCGTTTTCTAAAGGTCATATCAAAGGTGCAAATAATTTACCGTTCGCTAAAGATATGGTTAGTGGATTTGCCGACTTGCCGAGAGACAAGCCGGTTGTCGTGTACTGTTACTCCGGTCAAACGGCGGGACAAACTGTGGCAGCCCTACGCTTATTGGGCGTGAACGCAGTTTCCTTAAACGGCGGCTTTGGCGTTAAACCGAATGCGCCACTCGGCTGGTCTAATAAGGGTTTTGCGGTAGAAGAATAGTAATAGTTTTTAATTGAATTGTCAATAATAAAACGCCGTTTCATTTCATTTGAAACGGCGTTTTTCGCATTTATTGGTTGACTTGTCCGTAAACCTGTGTGGTAATTCGCTTGATGACCGGATAGAGAATTGGAACCATCACAGCGGTTAAAATTGCCGAACCGAATGTTCCAGTGATTTTGGCAACTGCCATGCTAAAGGCCGGTGCAAGCTCTAATCCCTGCGTTATCACGCCGTATAGGAATGTGTATTTTAACAGGTTGAGTACAATTTTTGTGATTGCGGCGATGATGCCAATTGCCACGATGTTGATAAAGACATCTTTTTTCTGCATTAGTCTTTCAAAGAAAATATAGATCATAATACAGACGATGACGGATTCCAGTACGGTAATCCAGGCCACTGCCGCCCAGCCGTGCGTGACGTCGAATAAAAACAGTCCAATTGCAGCCGAAAGCGTGCCCTTTTTGACGCCGAATACCAATGCGCCGACGACGACCATGGCATTGCCCAGGTGCACCATTTGCGGGCCTACCGGTATTTTGAAAAAGGCTACCGTTAGGTAAATAATTGCTGCGAAGATGCCTATTTGTGTTAAATCTCTCGTTTTCATGATAGCTCCTTATTTTATCTGATTTTTTTCAGGTCTATTGTAATCAATCGCATAATAATATACAATAGAGTTGGGCGGGTTCTGTACGGGTACAAAAGGGGATGCTATGAAAAAGTATGAAGTGATTATCAATGACGTCATCGAACGCATTAAAAAGGGTGAACTCAAAAAAGGCGACAAGTTGCCGTCGATAAGAAAACTGTCGCAACAATACGCCTGCAATAAAGATACTGTTGTCAAGTCGCTCAATCAGTTAAAGCGACAACATTTGCTCTACGCAGTCGAAAAGAGCGGTTATTACGTCTTGACAAATGCCGAACAGCGCACCGAGCAAACTGATTTTGACAGCGCTTATTCTGATTATTTACAGTTTCCGTTTGGCGATTTTATGACTTGCATGAACGAAGTGCTGAATATTAAAAACAGCTATATATTTGGTTATTATCCGAATCAGCAGGGGTTGAGTGAGTTAGTTGATTCGATAAATGGACTGCTCAGCGAATACAGCGTTTACAGTAGCGCCGACCGCATTGCGATAACTTCAGGTACACAACAGGCGCTGTACGTCTTGGCGACAATCAATGCCGAACAGAATAAAAATGTCATTTTATTAGAGCAGCCGACGTATAACCGAATGAACGCCTTGGTCAAGAGCTTGGCGCTACCCTATAGGACAATTGACCGAACGCTCGAAGGCATTGACTTAAACCAATTGGAGTCGCATTTTGCAAGTGGTGAGATTAAGTACTTTTATACGATTCCGCGCTTACACAATCCGCTGGGGGTCAGCTTTAAGGAGTCGGAAAAAGAAAAAATTGTCGAATTGGCCGCCCGCTATGACGTCTATATCGTCGAAGACGATTACATGGCTGATTTTGACACCAACAAGTCGGCGCCGCTGCACTATTACGATATTGACGACCGAGTAATCTATATCAAGTCGTTTTCATCGGTTATTTTTCCGGCGCTGCGCATTTCCGTCGTGGCTTTGCCGGAAAAGCTAAAGGCGGCTTTTTTAAAATCCAAAAATCTGATGGATTACGATACGAATTTAATCGTACAAAAGGCGCTTTCGCTCTATATCGATAACGGCATGTACAACAAACACAGGCAGCGTCTAATATCGTTGTATGCGCAAAAGAACATCGAATTGAAAAACATTTTAAGCCGCTCTATCGCTTCGAATTACACGGTATTCGATACCAAGACAATTTTTGAATTAAAGTCGCGACATAAGATTAGCACCTTAAAAAAAGCGCTGTACCCGAATTACAAAATTGATTTTATGGAAGACGCCTATATCGACAGTTGTCCCTACCAGTATGTAAAAATAGACGTGCGCAATATGAACATTAGTGATATCGAACAGAATGTGACGCAATTGTTGGCGCTTTTACAGCACTATATTGCAGTGTTATAATGGGAATGCAAAGCAATAATTAAAGAGAGAAGAGGAGATTGAGATGAATACAATGGATATCGTCATCAGGGTATTGTTGTCTGTGGTGCTGGGTGGTCTAATAGGCTACGAACGCGAAATCAGACGTCGTCCTGCCGGTTTTAGAACCCATATTTTGGTCTGTTTGGGCGCTGCAATTGTACCGATGGTGCAGTTGCAGTTAATCGAAAACAGCGTTAAATTAATGGTATTAAATCCGAGTGCTGCCACTGTCGTCAAATTAGATCCCGGTCGCATGGTCGCCCAAGTCATCGGCGGCATCGGTTTTTTGGGCGCCGGTACGATTATCGTGCACAAGGGCGCCATCAAGGGGCTGACGACGGCTAGCTCACTTTGGGTCGTCGCCTGTATTGGTTTAGCGGTGGGGTTTGGCTACTACGAAATTGCCTTAATCGGCGGTGCCGCTACATTTTTAGTGGTCATGTTGTTTAAAAATTTTGAACTTAGAATTTACGAGCGAAGACACAGTGCAACAGTCTTTATAACCTACTACGAGAACGCAAAGCACGACAATTTAAAGCGCATCGTCGAATACATTAAATCGGAGCACGTCAGTATTAAAGACATGACATTTACTGACGAGAACGCGTCAGATAAAAATGGCGCTGAAGTGCGCATGATAACCCTAAAACTGTATCACACGGGGTTAAAAAAATGGCAGGGCATCTTTGAAAAATTGCGGGAGAGCGAATTTATTATCTCCATCGACATTGATTAGTGACTGTTCGCTTTGCGCAAGCGTAAAAGGGCGTATGCGCCAAAGACCACGCTGTAAATGAAAAAGTTAAAGTAATGTTTTTGGTAGTCGTTGGCAAAGATTATGATGATATGCAAGTAAAGTAGTCCGTAGAAGGGGTATGCCAAACTTTGAATCATTTTCCAGGTGGTGCCGGACATGCGGTTTTGAACTGCTTTAAACGAAGTGATAAACAGCGGTAGAAGTATTATCATTAAGATGATGGACAGTGTTGCAGCTATTATTTCGGCTTTAGTCATGTCTTTAAAGTGATTAAAGTAATTTGGAAATATGAATAGACCGTAGGCAAAGTTGTGGAAATAGCTGAATATGCAGCCGGTCATCGACAATTCGCGGCGAATCGGCATTAGTTTTTTATAAATATAAGATTGCTTGGGAAATACTGCCAAGTACATGACGACGCTAAAAAAGCTGACGGCGAGGCCGCCGCTCAGTATCGGGCCCATCAGAATGCGATAGAGATCGTGCGGTATTTTTTCGTAAAGATTTATTGAAAACCCCCAAATTGAGAGCGCGATTAACACAAAGGCAAAAATGTAAAGCAGTGATGGATGACGCTTTATTTGCTTACTAAACAGTAAAGATACGGCGATACTAATGAATAATGAAAATAATAAGACCATAATTACCCCTTTTAAATAAAAACGAGAATCGTTATCATATAGTTGTGAACAGTTTAACAAATCTGGCAATTGATGTCAAATATATTATCTTTTACATTTTGCGTCAAATATATTATTATAATAGTAAGGGTTTTTAATAAGATAATTCGAGTGTTGTAGAATACTATATAAAACATACCGCGGAGGATGATAAAGTGAGAAATGGCAGAATACTGGTATTGATGCTTTTAATAAGCAGCTTGGCAATAATGAGTTTTAGCGCGCCGAGCGATTGGGCGCGCGACGAAATAAATGAGGCGCGGTCAAAGCGATTAGTCGTAGCGCAGGCAGCGCGCAATTATCGAGATCCCATCAACCGCGAACTGTTTTGTAAATTGGTTATTAGGATGTTTGAAAAGGCGAGTGATTCGTCAATTCGGGTTGGCGTTGCAAATCCCTTTGAAGATACTGCTGATTCAGCGGTTATTAAAGCCTATCAATATCGAATTGTCAATGGCGTTTCAGAAAATCTTTTTTCGCCCGGCGCCTTTATTTCGCGTCAAGAAGTTGCCGTTATGATTATGCGTACTTTTCGCGCCTTGGACAATTTGCAGGGAACGCGCTATGCCGACGACATCGATATTAGCGGTTTGGCGTTTGAAGACGAAACGCAAATTGCCCCTTGGGCACTTAAAGACGTCAAGCGCGTCTATCGATTGGGAATATTAAAGGGTACGAGTGGCGGTAAGATAGAACCGCTAAAGCAAACTACGATTGAACAGAGCATACTGTTGATGCTGCGCGTATATAAAATTTATAAACCGGATCCGGTAAACCAGCCGAATCGACAGAGTCAACCGAGTGAGCTAACTGGTGAAAATGACTCAGAACGCGAATATAAACCCGCTAATAAGTCAAAAGACAAAGTGCCAAGCAAGCCAGATAGTAGGCCTTCTTATACGAAACCAGAACCAAAAATCTTCAAACCGAAACCGACTACCGGGAGCGCTTTTAGAGTCGTGTCGTATTACACGACGTCAGCTGCAATCGCTGTAAAAGCACCTAAAAAACGCACGCAATGGCGCTCGCCGGTGGCCAAGAGCGGACAAATGCAGATAAATGTCTGCGACGAAAAGATTTACGTTATAAATCCTACGGACTTGGGGTTTGATCCCGACGGCGATTACTTTTTTGTAAATTCAGTTGAGCCGATATCGCAGGTAGGTGCGTTGCAGACCGATCTGGACGTCTTAGTGAACGAGAGCGGAAAACTGGTTGTCTATTCAAATAATCCAGTAAATATCGGCAGAACCGCCAAGTACAAATTAAAACTAACTGACTATATGTCGCAACCGGTCACTATGGAACTGACGATACGCGTTGTCAAAGAAACGGCAAAGCCGCTCATAAGATTTTCGCCCTCAATACTCAACGTAAAATCGGGTAAGTTTGACAGTGCCGATATCTACAGTTATATCGATTCGAGTAGTCCGCTAAAAATAACTAACATCGAACCGGCTACTGGCGATGACTTCGGTCAGTTGGTCAGAATGAAACAAAACGGCGTCGATGCATTAGTGTTTAAGGCCAAAGATAAGGTGCGTTCCGAGAACGTCTGGAAGGCCTATAAGGTAACTGTTCAAAATAGAGATGCAGTGACGACGTTTAATCTCGTCGTACGCTACGGCAATTTGCCTTACAACCCCAATTATAATAGGGTTTTCAAAAAATAATGGCCTATCCCAAATGGCGCATATAATGCGTCGAGTTATATAGAAACGAGGTTGAGTATGGCATTAAGAATTATAAGTGGCGATATCACAGCGCTCGCCGTCGACGCCATCGTCAATGCGGCCAATACGTCATTACTCGGCGGTGGCGGCGTCGATGGCGCCATTCACCGCGCCGCCGGCACGCAGCTCTTAGCCGAGTGCCGAACGCTAAACGGCTGTCCAGTTGGGCAGGCCAAAATCACTGGGGGCTATAATTTGCCGGCAAGGCACGTCATTCATACGGTCGGTCCAATTTGGCAGGGCGGCAATAGCGGCGAGCCACAGCAATTGAAGAATTGCTATCTTAACAGCTTGCAGTTGGCGCGCCAAAAGGGCTTAAAGTCAATCGCCTTTCCGCTGATTTCGGCCGGTGTTTACGGCTACCCCAAAGCGGCGGCGATAGAGATTGCGCTAACGACGATAAAGCAGTTTTTAGAGCGCGATGATATGGACGTTACACTCGTGCTATTTGGCGAGGACACTTACCAGCTCGCTCGGCGAGTTGCCGCAAAAATCGAGTGACTAGCGGGTTGCGGATGCAATAACTGGCATAGAGTCGATTAACGCCTTTGTATAGGCGTTTTGCGGATTGTCGAAAATCTGTTTTGTGCTGTCGACTTCGACGATTTTGCCGTTTTTCATCACGATGACGCGATCTGCAAAGTTTTTAATTAATGCGATGTTGTGCGTAATAAAAAGGCAGGCCAGATTTTTTTCGCGCCTCGCCTTTTTAATTATGTCGAGAATGCGCAGTTGTAAGCCGATGTCGAGTGCCGAAATAATTTCGTCGCAGATGATCAGCTTGGGGTTTAGCATAAGCGAGCGCATAATCGAGATGCGCTGCAATTGACCGCCCGATATTTCATTGGGGTAGCGCGCTATCATCGCTTCATCGATGTCGTAATTTGCGCATTGCTCGGAAATATAGGCGTCTATATTTTTGACTTTATTTATTTTTAGCACCTCGACTAATGAGTAGCGCAGCGTGTGCTTTAAATCAAACGATTCATAGGGGTTTTGAAAAACGCATTTTATGTCATTGCGCAAATCGCGTTTGGCAATGTTTTTAATATCTTTACCGAGCAGTTTAATCGCGCCCTCCTCGTAACCGGTTATCCCCATAATGATTTTTAATAGCGTAGATTTGCCGGAACCCGATTCGCCGACTAACGCCACGATTTCAGCTTGTTCAATGGCAAAGCTAGCGTCGATGACGGCTTCTTTTTGTATTTTGTTATCAAACAATTCTCGGCTGCCAAATTTATTATAAGTCTTCGACAAATGTTCGATTTCAAGAATTTTCATCGTCGTCTCCCAACAATTGTTTAGTCTTTTCAATAAAGTCTTTGATGACTGCGTTATCGCTGTTTAATATGTCGGATTGGCTGCCATAGGCAATCACTTGACCGCCGTCTAACACCAGTATTTTATCGCAAATATTGAGAATTAGCGCGATGTCGTGACTGATTAAAATAAGCGATAGCCCCACTTTTTTGGTGACGTCTTTTAAGAGCTTTAAAAAATTTAATTTATGAACGCCGTCGAGTGACGCCGTCGGTTCATCTGCCACCAGTATTTTGGGCGACATAATGATGGACATCGCCAGCACGACGCGCTGTTTCATGCCGCCCGACAATTCACTGGGGTATTTGTTTAAAATGTTTTCAGCGGCTAAGCCAACTTGTTTAAGCGATGCGTTTGTCAAATGGGCGATATCAGCTGCGGCGATGCCCTGATACTTAAATTTGATAATTTCTTTAAATTGCACGCCTATTTTTTCGTAGGGGTCCAGTGCCGATTGGGCGTTTTGCAATATGACGCCAATGTTTTGCACGGTTTGCTTGCGCCTTGCTAGCTTATTGAGCGCCAGTACATTGTCATTGCTAAAGACAATACTTCCCTCTAGCGTGTAATCAGCACTCAATATATTTGATATCGCAAAGGCGAGCGTCGTCTTACCCGCCCCAGATTGTCCGATAATGCCCAAGATTTCGCCTTTTTTAAGCGAAAAACTGACATCTCGCACAATTGTTTTGTCGGCGACGCCAACTGTTAAGTTTTCAACTGTTATCACATTAGACATGGAGGCCGCCTTTTTTTAGTTTTTTACTGTCGAAGATAAAGTGGAAGAATAGCGCAAAGATCAGGATGCCGACACTTGGCCAAAACAGTAGCATTGGTTTGTCAATCATATAAATTCTGTATTCGTAGAGCAGCGTGCCCCAGTCCGGCTTGGTAATATCAGTGCCGAGTCCAATAAAAGTCAGCGAGGCGTATTTGATAATCAATGAACTCGCCCTGTTGGCAAACAGTGCTGAGACCGGTTCGCTGATATTGGGCAAAATATGCGAAAAAATAATTTTGTGCTGCGGTACGTTGAGTAATTCTGACATCACGATAAAATCTCTATTTTTGAGATTTTTGGTCAGCGAGGCCACTTGATTAGAGTAGGTGCCGATGTCAAAAAAGCCAATTGCCATGCCGATGCTAATCGGGTTTGCGCCAAATAGCGAAGAAATGATCAGCGCCACGATAAAAGAGGGCACGATTAGCGTCAAATCGGAAAAAGATTTGACAAAGCGCAGCACAATACCACCCTGATAACCGCCAAATAAGCCCAGCACGACGCCGCCGATTAGTCCGACCAAAGTGCCGACGAAGACGACCGATGCCGTTCGCAAAAAGCCGTACTTTAAAAGCGTAAAGAGGTCTCTGCCGAGATAATCTGTGCCCAATATGTGCTCGCTATTGGCGTCTAAAAACATTTTAGATACATCGGTCTTTACCGATTGGTCAAACGGAATTAGCGTCAGCAAAAATAATATAATTAAGACAATAGCTATTTTTTTCATGCTAACGCCTCCGCAATAGGTTTTCTAGTATTTCGAAAATCAGATGGACGAACAGCATCCAAATTACGATGACCAGCAGATAGGATTGAATGACATAATAGTCGCGACCGGAAATGCTGCTGATTAAAAAAAAGCTAATGCCCGGTATCGAAAAGCAAAATTCAATGACGGCACTACCGCCTAAAATTGTCGCAAACTTAGAAATTAAGGCGCTGTTCAAACCGTACAACACCGGTTTATAACCGTGTTTTAAGAGTAGTTTAGACTTGCTAAAGCCATAAGAGTAGAGCCTTAGTATATAGGGCTCGTTCATCAGTTCTAAAAAGTGCACCCGCACCACGCGCGACAGCCCGCCGGTGTAATAGAACGCCATTAAAAGCGTGCCGATTAGCAGCGGATAAATGTCACTGCCGGTGAACACCTTGATCAGTTTGTACTTGACTGAAAAGATGTAAATCAAGTAAATGGAAACGATAAAAACGGGTACCACCTGATTAAAAACCGCGATAAAGCGCGATATAAAATCCCAAATGCCACCTTTTAGCGCCGCCAAGTAGCCCAGCCAAAATGATAGTAAAGAGGCTAGAAGAATACCTCCTAGCCCTAATGTAACTGAATAAGGTAAGCGCTTTATCATCTCGGCTTTAATCGATTGACCCGTAATCATGCTATAGCCCCAATCGCCTTTGGCAAAGTTAGATATCCACGACCAATACTGTAGGTAAATCGGTTTATCCAAGCCCCATTTGGCGGTCAGTATCGCTATATTTTGGTCAGTCGGTGGCAGCTGATATTGCGCCAACAACATCTCCATTGGCGATACGGGCATAATTCTGGTAATTGAAAACACCACGATGCTCAACACAAATACCAAAATTAAAAATCTTGCCGTCTTCTTTGCGATTAGCATTATTTTGCGATTAATTGATCGTTAATGATAAAGTAGTCGCCGCAGTATGGCAAGTAGCCGTTGAGTCTTTCTGAAACGCCGATGTGCCACATTGGATCTAATAAGTAGAATATCGGCAAATCAGTCGCGATAATATGCTGTACTTCTTTTGCCTTGGCGTTCATGTCGTCACCGAGCGGCAATAATGCCATTTCGTCTAATTTTGCATCTAATTCGGCAGAGCTGTACTTCATGTGGTTGTTTGCACCGTCTGTTCTAAAGAATTGGTTTAAGAAAAAGGCTGGGTTGCCAGTAGGTGCCGTATGTTGGGCGTAAAGCGCAATGTCAAATTCGCCTTTTTTGAGTTCGGCGCCGATATTGTCGACAATTGCCGTTTCCGAATCGATACCCATAGCTTTTAGTTGTGTCGCCAGTACTTGCATTAAAACGGGCAGGTCAGGGCGGAAACTATAAGTGACGATTTTTAATTTTAGCGGTGCGCCATCTTTATAACGCGTGCCATCTTTTAATTCGTAGCCGGCTTCGTCGAGCAATTGATTGGCCTTTTCTAAATCAAATACCATTTCGTCTTCGCCGGCAAAGGGATAATAACGCGCGAAAACACCCGTTGGTAGTTCGCCACCCATAATGACCTTTTGATAATCCTCTCGATTTAAGCCAAAGTTAATTGCCGTTCTTAAGTTTTGGTCTTTTAGCACGCCCATTAAATTAACAGGTGCAAAATACTGATAGCCAGCATAGATGCTTTCGACGATAACGCCGGAATCCTTCAGCATTTTAGCGACGGCAGGCGTCACGGTAAACGCCATGTCAATTTCACCTGATTCGATGGCCAGTTTCATTGCGCTGACGTCTTTAAACGCCTTAATGATTAAGTCAGAGCGATTTTCGGCATTTGGATAATATGGATTGGGCTTAACTTTAAGCTCTGTACCGGCGTCAAATGAATCGACCACATAAGGACCAGTAAAGATATAGCTGCCATCTTCTAGGCGCTTGAATACGACATTGGTCCACTCTGAAAAGACTGACATCATCAATTTTGTAGGTCTTTCCGTTTTAATTGTGAAGGCGTAGTCGCCAGTCGGTGTAAAGACAATTTTACCCGCCGTTGCATTTGACAATTCGTTTTCTTCAAAGATGATATTCATCGCTTCGCAAAACGCCTTGGCGTCGACGTCGCTGCCATCTGAAAATTTAACGCCCTCTTTCATGACGGCTTCCCAATCCAATTCGTCAACTTGCTTAAGTTCTTTGATAAAGCGCGATTTTAAAGCGCCGTCTTTATCTTGCATATAGACGTATTCGGCGACGCCGTGACTGGTCAGCGCCCAAGATGCCGAACCGGCAACCGGGTCGAGTGAGCCAACCACCCATGTTTGACCGACGATAATCGGGTCGTCGTTTTTAACTTCTGGTGCAGCGGTCGTCTGCGGCGCTGCAGTCGTTTTTTCTGTCGTAGCCGGCGCTTTGGTCGTAGCCGGTGCGGCGCTTGTTTTTTGCGCCACTGTCGTCGTTTCAGTTGGTTGCTCGGAACAAGCCGTCAAGCTAAAAATTAGTAGTAAAGCTAATAGCAATGCTGTAAATTTCTTCATTTTACATCTCCTTCATTTACAAACGGTTTTTAATAAAAACAAAAAATGCCAGACTAAGTCTGTGCAAATTGTGTTAAACACACCACCCCCTTAGTCCCGAAAAGTTTGGTGCAATGTATTTTTTCAAACAGGTAATCAGACTATCACTGTAGCGGCTCTGTGTGGGATTTTCACCCAACTTCCCCCGAATGAAAAACACTGTGTTTTTAGATGTTCAACCTCAGTATATATAAGGATCGCTATTATGTCAATCTATCTGTTGACATGTCAGATTGTCTGTAAAAATGCTTAATGCCTACTTACAAACTAAATGACAAAAGTCAAATAAACTATTGACTAAATGCGGGTAAGTGTATTAAACTATACAAAGTCGATGGAGTCGGATTATTAATTGTGTTTTTGTGAGCGTTGCGATTGAAACGCTCCTTGCACTGAAATCGTTCCGCTATATTTTTACCTAGGACAGCCTGCCTACGGCAGAACGTTACGGTAAAAACACAGCTCCACCGCGTGCGGGCGTCGCTGACAATCGCAAGGTGGAACGTAAATATGCCGGGGTGTGGCTCAGTTCTGCAATCTCGACTTCTGGTGTATACAATTGGAGAGATTGCATTAGAGGCAGGTTTACTTGTAATCTGCCGAATGGTAGTATGCTTTTTGATGAAATAGAGTAGTTAATATAATAATTATACTTCG
>PDWI01002759.1_pt1 | contig 49361 bp, 48 predicted proteins | sample 1430891 | NCBI WGS metagenome assembly PDWI01 (sample SAMN01162508, study PRJNA174530) | Oral metagenome, whole genome shotgun sequencing project. | biome: Marine environment; feature: Marine mammal; material: Swab sample of the gingival sulcus; isolation source: swab sample of gingival sulcus...
CATTAATACCCGCATCATTTCGCATTACATCTTGTAGTTTTTTAACTAAATTCGTTAAACTCATTGTTGTTCCTTTGTGTTAATTTATACGATATTCACACTATTAAGCAGCATAAAGTATTTGTTCTAACTGATAAATCGCATCTTGATATTGCTGTTTTCCGCCAAAAATTTGGGTAATTTTCATCGGATCGCCAAATTCTCTAAATGGATCATTTCTTAAAATTTCTAGGCTTTCTATATCATAAATATCGGTTTCCATATATTTATCAAGCAACGCCGAGAGTACCGCTCTCGCCTGCTCGCCATATTGACTGAAATAATCTTTTTTCTTCACTTGATTAACTCGCTCTCGTTTTGTCAGTGGCGGTCTATCGTAAGCAATGTGGCAAATTAAGTCAAAATCATCAATATCTTCTTTCCCTGTGCTTTCCCTTAACGCATCAAGTAAAACACCTTTTTCTTTTAGTTCTTCAATCAGCACTTTTTTACGCTTTTCACTATGCCAAGCGGTCAAAAAATTCTCTAATTTTGCAAATTGCCCTAAAATATTTCGCTTTGAATAATCCGTTATGCTTTCGTTGATAAGTTTACCGTCCGCACCGATATATTGTACCCTTTCACTTAACACATAAACAGGTTTACCATTTATACGATATTTAGGCGTTGGTTCTTTGACCGTTTCAGGCTCTTTGAGCTTGATATTTGGGTTATAAGGATCATCATTACCCTTAATCTTTTCGCCTTCGGCTATGTCTAAAATAACAATCGGATCGCCATCAAATTCTTCATCAGCAAATAATCGGCTCACACCACGAAAATCCATTATCGTAAAATATTCTTTGCCACAATCAGGGCGTAATCGTGTTCCTCGTCCGATAATTTGTTTAAATTCAGTCATTGAATTGATATTGGAATCTAACACGATCAGCTTACAGGTTTTGCAATCAACGCCTGTGGTCATTAATTTTGAAGTGGTTGCGATAACAGGATAAGCACTATCAACACTGCTAAAATCTTCTAAATCTTGTTTTGCTGTTTTTTCATCGCCTGTAATTTTTACGACATAGCGAGAATTTTTTTGTACCAGATCAGAATTAAGATTAACCAATGCAGTTCGCATTCGCTCTGCGTGATCAATATCAACACAAAAAACAATAGTTTTTGCCATTCTATCGGTTTTCTTCAAAAATTCAGTGATACGCTTTGCCACAGCGTTAGTTCGCTCATCAATAATTAAATTGCGATCATAATCTGTGACATTATATTCTCGATCTTCAATTAATTGTCCGCTTTTATCCACTTGATTTTTATTTGGTCTAAAACCTTCTAAATCTGTGTTTAAGCCAACTCGCATTACTTTATAAGGGGCAAGAAAACCATCTTCAATCCCTTGTTTTAAAGAATAAGTATAAATAGGCTCGCCAAAATAACTTAAATTAGAAATTTCTTTGGTTTCTTTTGGTGTTGCGGTCATACCAATATGGGTTGCACTTGAAAAATAATCTAAAATTTTTCGCCATTCGCTGTCTTCTTTGGCACTGCCACGATGGCACTCATCAATTACAATTAAATCAAAAAATTCAGGTTTAAATTCCAAGAAAGGATCAGGTTTTCCATCTGTACCAACTAACTGCTGATAAAGAGCAAGATAAATACAATAAGAACTATCTAAATTCTTGCCTTGCACTTTGGTCATCATTTTTTTAAAAGGGCTAAAATCTTCTCTTTCTGTTTGGTCAATAAGTGCATTTCTATCTGCTAAAAAAAGAATTTTTTTCTTTTTCTTAGTATTAAATAAACGATGAATAATTTGAAAAGCAGTGTAAGTTTTGCCTGTGCCTGTTGCCATAACAAGCAAAATGCGTTTTTGATCTTTGGCAACTGCCTCAATAGTACGATCAATGGCAATTTGTTGATAATATCGTGGTGTTCTAGGCTTAGAAGGATCATAATAATAAGGCGATAAAATAATTTTTTCTTGCTCATCATTTATCGCACCATTTTGTTTAACTCGCTCCCACAACTGCTGTGGCGAAGGGAATTCATCAAGAGATAACTCTCGCTCTTTGCCAGTTAAACGACAATGCTCAACAAAGCCCTCGCCATTTGAACTATATGCAAAAGGCACATCTAAAATTTCTGCATATTCTAATGCCTGCTGTAATCCTGAATGTAGCGTATGTTTATTATCCTTTGCCTCAACAACTGCAAGCGGTTTATTTGCTTGATAAAAAAGCAAATAATCGGCTTTTTTCTGTTTTCCTCGTATTACTTTATTCCCCTGTACAATCACTCGCCCATCAGTAAAAGTTTTTTCCATACTGATCTGCGTTTTATCCCAACCTGCGTTCTCAATCGCAGGCGTAATAAAACGAAGTTTTACATCTTCTTCGGTTAGTTTTACAAAATTATTCATAATCAATCCTATCACTAATCACGTTCCAATATATTATCATAAAAATACGATGACAATCGAATAATCATAAGTTCATTATAATTAAAGAGGGAATATTTTTTAATAAATATTCCCTTTCTTTGGTAATTTCATAAAATATTACTGATAGGTTTACATCATTCCCTTTCTAGCAATAATTTCTAAAGCTTTATCAAAAACTTCATTAATTCCTAAACTACTGGTATCAATAATAATAGCATCGTCAGCTGCTTTTAATGGTGCAACTACTCGATTTCGATCTCGATCATCTCGCTCTTCAATATCTTTTAAAATAGTTTCATAATCTGCATTAAACCCTTTTTCTTGCAATTGTTTAACTCGACGTTCAGCTCTTGCTTTAGCAGTTGCATCTAAAAAGATTTTACACTGTGCTTCTTTAAAAACAACTGTTCCCATATCTCGACCATCCGCAACTAATCCTTGTTCAGTTGCAAATGCTCTTTGCATTTCTAATAAAGCGGTGCGAACTTTAGGAAATTTTGCAACAAGTGAAGCGTTTATACCTGCTTGTGCTGTTCTAATTTCATCGCCAACACTTTCACCATTTAAAATAACATTGACCTCTCCGTTTTCAGGAATAAACTTAATATCAATATTACGACATAAATTGGTAAGTTCATCTTCATTTGCTAAATCAACATTATTTTTAACCGCTGCCAAAGCTAAAATACGATACACCGCTCCTGAATCTAAAAGTTTAAATGATAACTTTTCAGCAAGACGATAACATAAAGTTCCTTTACCAACGCCACTTGGACCATCTACTGCAATAATTTTTTTCATTCTATTTCTCCTTCATTTTCATTTTCATTTTCATTTTCATTTTCATTTTCATTTTCATTTTCATTTTCATTTTCGTTATCATAAGGTAAGTCTCCAATAGTAGCAATGAGTTTTTTAAACTCTCGACCTCTTTTAATAAGCACTGTCACTTCTTTATTTGGAGGAAAATCACTAATATAATTCATTATTTGCACTGAACTTATCGCTTTCACATTGTTAATAGAAATAATAATATCATTTGGTAAAATACCTGCTTGTGAAGCTGGCCCATTTGGTTCAACTCTTAAAATTCTTACTCCTTGATTGCTTTGAGAATCCCATTCTGTTGTAACACCAAAGTAGCCTCTAATCACTCGACCATCTCTAATTATTTTAAGCATAATATTATTTGCAGTACTAATAGGCAAAGCAAAATTGATTCCTTGTGCAAAATCAGTGCTATTTCTTCCTAAACTCAAACTATTGATACCAATTAACTCACCTTTTGAGTTAATTAACGCACCACCACTATTTCCTTTATTGATAGCAGCATCAGTTTGAATAAAATTAGCACGTCCTGAATCAGACAAATAAGCACGCCCAAAAGCACTTACCACACCTTGACTTACACTTTGTCCTAAATTAAAAGGATTTCCAATAGCAAGCACAACATCACCAACAAGAATTGGACGTTTGAGATTTTGTTTAATAATTGGTAAATTGTAAGCTTGAATTTTTAAAACAGCTAAATCCGTAATATCATCAACACCTATCAACATAGCACGATAAAAATCACCGTTTTGCAAAGCAACTATAATTTCTGCCGCATTATCTATTAAATGCTTATTAGTAAGAATATATCCATTTGGTGTCATAATAATCCCAGATCCTAAGTTTTGAATTTGTAATACATTGGGAATATTTGGATCTTTAAGACTTTGATTATAAACATTAACTACCGCAGGGGCAGCCATTCTTACAGCTTTATTAAAACTTACTATTTCATCTTGCTCTTTTGGTTTAAGAGTTTGGAAACTTACCAAAGCAACCATAGCACAAAAAGAGCCGATAAATCCAGCTTTTAATAAAGATACTATATAGCCTTTGATTTGCATTTATAAGCTCTCTTTAACCCAAGCTAACAAATCAGCAGGCATTGATTTTAACATATTTGAACCACGTGTTACGGTTGCAACACTTGTTTTTAAAGACTCTTGAATTTCTCTTTGCGTTTGATTGTCGTTAAGCAATGATTTAATAATTTGAACTCGAAGCCCCAAAGACTGCTTTTCATCTTCTGTTAAAAGCATTTTCAATACTTCATTAAGTTTATGATCTTGCTCTGCTTTTGCAAGCAGTCCTAATAAATCATCAAACTCCTTTGGATCTCTTTTCGTTAAATATTTCATTGCTTAACAATCCTTTACTTTTTACCTGCGATCATCTACCTCAACACCTTGTGGTATAATAAAAGTAAACATATTAGGATCTAAGGTTGTTTTAGTACTATTATGTAAAGTATATTCATTTTTTACGCCTTCTTCAATATTACCAAACTTTTTAATTACTCCATTTTTGTCAATAGTAATAAAAAACTCACCGCTTTCACCTTGATCTTTTGATTTAATAATAAATGAATCTTTATCCCTTGTAATATTAAATTTATCAACACTAACTTGATTTGTTAAAATACCAAATGGGGTATTTTTTACCACATCATTAATTGCCAATAAAGTTACTTGCATCACTGATGGATCGTAAAAATATAATTGCTCTCCATCAGAAACAAAAGTATTCTCAACACTACCTTTTGTATTAATCAAAAAAAATCTTGGACTTTTTATTTTAAAATCTCCATTATTTTTCTCTAAAACTTCTCCATTTTGAGAAATAGTTTGAGAAAAAGTAGCTTGCTGACTTCCAATATTAGTAATACGCTCTTGTAAAATATCTGCACTTGTTTTTGCAAAACAGTTAAGACTAACAGTCATTACCAATAAACTAATTATCATTTGAAAAAATCTTTTCATTTTTAACTCCTTGTAGTATTTTTATTCTCTTTCTTCTTTTTCTTCTTAATATTAATAGTATTAAGTGGATAAAAGCAAGAAAAGAAGTGTTGTTTTTCTTTAGTTTCCAATGGTTTATTTACACACTCTTTTTGAGCAAATACACATCTTGGTGCAAAACGGCAACCTCGTGGCATTTTACTTAATAAAGGTGTAATTCCTTTTACTTCATTTAATAACGATTTATGCTTTAAGCCTATAAAATTTTGCTCACTATATTTCATAATTTCAGTATAAGGGTGAAGACTTTGAGAACGTAATATTTCTTTTTTACCCGTTTCCATCATCTGCCCTGCATAAAGAAATGAAATTTTATCAGCAAAATCAATAACTGAATTAAAACTTTCACTTGCTAGTAAAATAGAAGTTCCAAGATTTTTATTTAAACTCATAAGTAAGCGGTCAATTTGTGCCGCTGACTTACTATCAAGTAACCTTCTTGGCTCATCTGCAATTAAAATTTTAGGGTTATTGATGATAGCACCCGCAATCATTACCTTTTGTAAGTTACTCTTTGACAGCTCTTGAGGATAAGAGTTCATTATTAATTTATGATCTTTAATTCCTACCTTATGCAAAATATCTATAACTTTCTTTTTTCTTGAGCCAAAATAACGATACCATTTATCACGAAAAATAATAGATCTTTTAAGTTGTACTCCTATTTTTTGGCAAGGATTAAACGCTGTATATGGATCTTGAACAATAATAGAAAAATTTTCACGTATCAAAGCTCTTCGCTTTGTTTCATTAAGCTTTAAAATCTCTTGGTTATTAAAGCGAAAGCGATCAGCACTTACCCTCCAAGTATCTTTCATTATTCCACAAATGATGCTTAAAATAACAGATTTACCAGAACCACTCTCACCAACTAACGCATAAATTTCACCAGCCTCAAGCGTAATATCTACACCATCAAGTAAGGTAAAACGTTCATTTTTACTTGTTATTTCAACCTTTAAATTTCTAATATCTAAAAGTGCCATAATGTTTCTTCTAATTGTTGTAATTTTTTAGCAGCAAGATCGCCAAATAATCTTACCATAATAATTGATACCACTAAAAATGCACCTGGTAATATTGCTAAAAAAGGATGTGTATCTAAATAAGGCATTGCTAAACGCATCATACTGCCCCACTCTGCAAAATTACTATTCCCCGTTAATCCGATAAAACCTAGTGCACTTAAATCTAAAATTGCTAGGGTAAAAATATAAGATCCTTCTTTAAAAAGAACTACTATCATATTGGGGAAAATAACTTTTTTTATCATAAAATAATCACTAGCACCTTCTATTCTTAATAGCTTTACCCAATTTTTTTGTAGTAATCTTTTCGTATATTCATATATTTGATTAGTAAAATAAGGAAAAATAGCTAAAAATATAGCTAACATAGCCATAGTAAAACTAGGTTTAAATATTAAAGCTATAACAATAGCTAGTAATAAAGAGGGAGTATTATAAAAAATATTCAAAGCACTATGAATTTTAATATAATTATGAGATTTTAACGCAGAGTATATACCAACAACTGTTCCCAATACCACTATCAATAAGGTTATGATAAGTGGAGCTCCTAAATTGTAATAAAACCCTGTTAAAAGACGACTAAATAAATCTCGCCCAAATTGATCTGTTCCAAGAAAATGAGTTAAATTACCAAGTATGCTCCAAGATGGCGGCAATAATGCTTGATCTGTTACTATCTCATTTGCATCAAAAGGTGCCAAAAACTTGCCAAATAGGATTAGTATCAATAACAAAAAAACACAATTTAAAATAATAAAGCTAACCAAATCACTTTTAATTTCATTAACAAATATTCGTAATTTTGATTTTGTATATTGCTCAATTGATAATTTACTCATTGAACCACCCTTTTTTATTTTTAGGATCGACTAAAAATACCAATACCGCACCTAAAAGATCAATCAATAACACAAATGATCCAATAACAAGAATAGTACTACTAATTACAGCTGTATCAGAAACTGAAATTGCAGAAGTAAGATAACTACCTAATCCTGGATAATTTAATACATTTTCTGTAATGATAGAGAATGAAAAAAGTAATAAAAACTGACGTAAAATTTCTGGTATTAGCGAGAAAAAAGTATTATTAAACAAATAGTTATACCACACTGAAATTCGAGAATAACCTCGAGATTGTGCTGTTTTTACAAAATCTTTTTTGAGCAAACTTTCCATTTTTTCATTAAATAATTTCATAATTTCTAATGAAAGTGGAATAGTTAAAATAACAACAGCAATATTTAACTCTTTATATAAATTGAATAATAAACTTTTAATATTTGTCAATGAATAAAAATCAAATTGACTCCAAAAATTAATATCAATAAGCCTACGAGTATAATCAAAGGTATTTTCAAAAACAAAGTAAGAGCCTAAATAAATATTCAAATAAAGCACAACAATTGCAATCCAAAAAACAGGTAATGCAAGACCTAAAATTGAAAGTTTATCTAATATTTTACCAACTAATGATTTTCTTGTTATAAAATTAACTAAATTTAATAATGTTCCTACACAAAGCGATAATAAAAATGCAGGAATGCACAAAATAAGAGTATTGGTTAAATATGCAAAAATTTGATCAAAAATAACCGCTTGACTTATAGAACTATTTCCCCAATTTAGCGTTATGATATTTATTAAATATCTACCAAAATCACTCATATAATAATAGGCATTTTGATGCAAAGAATCATTTATTAGTAAATAAAAACTTACCAAAAGAAGAAAACACAATGAAAAAAATGTTTGAATAACTTTTCTTATTAACATAGCCATTAGATAGTTTCTTTACTGATGCCATACATTTTTAACTTATTAGCCACAGCAGTATGTGATATTTTAAGCCGTTGCCCTAATTTACGAGAACTTGGATATTGTCTAAAAAAAGCTCGTAAAATTTGCTCTTCATATTCAGCAATAGCTTCTTCTAAACTTTGTATATGTTCAAAATCATTATTAAGTTTATTTGGCTCTATTTGATTATTGTGTGGTAAAAAAATATGCTTTGTATCAATTACCGTTTCTTCAGTTAAACAAATAGCTCGGTAAAGAATATTATAAAGTGAGCGAATATTACCACTCCAATTATGATTTTGCAATAATTTTTGAGCCGATAATGTTAAACTTACTTTTTTATGTTCTAAATTTTCACAAATCTCATCTAAAAGATAATTACTTAAAGGGATAATATCTTCACGTCTTTCTTTTAATGAAGGCAGTGTTAATTTCAAAATATTTAAGCGATGATATAAATCTTCTCTAAATTTTCCTTTTTGTACCCAATCATAAAGATTTTCTTGGCTCGTACAAATAACTCTAACATCAACAGATATTTCTCTATCTTCACCTACTCTGCGAAAAGTGCCATCATTTAAAAAACGTAATAATTTTGCTTGCATACTAGGTGATATTTCACTGATATTATCAAGTAAAACACTCCCCTTATCAGCAAGTTCAAAAAAACCTTTACTGTTAGTTTCCACATTGCCAAACATTTCCGTTTCGGCCGACTCTTCTGGAAGTCCTGCACAATTAACCGCTATAAAAGTATTATTAGCTCTTTTACTAGAATAGTGACAAGCTTTGGCTAAAACATCTTTTCCCGTGCCTGTCTCTCCTTCAATAAGAAGCGGAGCTTTAAGATCAGCAAATTTTTTTGCCTTTGCAAGCTCCACTTTCATTAAAGGACTTTTAGCGATAAAATTATCGATCAAAATCATTTATTATCTTACTTTTTTACAACAGTATGCTCACGCATTTTAGCACGAATTTCTCTACGTTTTTTTGATAATTCAGAATTTAAAATACGTTTTTCATCAAGACGATCTGCATAAGAATCTTTCATTTCTTTTAAAATCTGACGAACATTATCAATCGTAAGATCATCTGCTAAATATTCATTAATATTATCAATTAAAGTAATACGTGATTGATAAGAATGAATTTTCAAATCATTCTCTGCTGTCTCACGTAATAATTTATTTTTTGCACGATTTAGATTTACATACTCTAAAATATGCCCAAAAGTTTCTTTGTTGTCCATAATATCTCCTTATGATGTAATATAAAATTAAATAATCCTAAACTAAACACTATTTTCTTGATATGGTTGAGTAAAGGCATTAAATACCGCTTTTATTAATGTAGCAAGAGGAATTGCAAAAAATACTCCCCAAAATCCCCATAAACCTCCAAAGATAATTACTGAAACAATAATAATTAAAGGATGAAGATTTACTGCATCTGAAAATAATAAGGGTACCACAACATTTCCATCAATAAGCTGACAAATAACATATGCAAGCATTAAATAATAAAAATGATTATCTACCCCAAACTGTACGATTGCAACTATAACAATAGGAATAGTCACTAACACGGCTCCAACATAAGGAATTAATGCTGAAAGCCCTGTTAATACTGAAAAAAGTAATGGATATTTTAATCCAAAGACTAACAAAATTGCATAAGTTGCAATACTAACAATAATTATTTCAATAACTTTTCCTCGTATATAGTTTGCAATTTGCATTTTCATTTCACGCCACACACCAGCTGTTAAATGAATATTTTCTGGCATAATTTTTGAAAAAAATTGCAAAAATATATCTTTATCTTTTAGCAAGAAAAATGTCATAAAAGGTACTAAAAATGAATAAATACCAATAGTTACTAAACTAGCTATTGAATTGATTGAAAAATTTAAAATTGAATTTCCAAAACCAACTATTTTTGTTTGAAGTGAGAAACTTATATCACCAATCATTCTTTCGTTTACTAAATCAGGATAGTTTTCTGGTAGTTTTTGTACCCAATTATTAAGATTATTAAAAATTGTTGGTAAATCTTGTAAAAAATTACTTGTTTGATTCCACAATGCAGGAGCAAGTGAGCTTAACACCATTATAGAACTAACTAAAAAAACACCTAGAACAATTACAACAGATAAAACTCGAGGTATTTTACATTTTTGATGTAAAAAAGCGGTTGGCCATTCTAACAAATATGCAAAAACAATCGCAATCAACAATGGCATTAGTAAATTACTAAAAAAGTAAATAATACAAAAAAGAAATAATATAATAGCAACAAGAGTAATCCTTTGAGGATCAGAAAATCTTGCTCGATACCAAGTTGCCAACATCTGAAACATACGTTCTCTTATATTTAATTTTTGTTGCTACAATAGGCTATATACTATCAGAAAATTACTCAAATAGCAAAAAAGCAAAAGTTTTTTTAACTTTTGCTTTTGAGTATTATTAAAATATTATGATATTATTCTTGTGGAGTTTTTAAAATATAGTAAAGATTGATACTTACTACAAATAAATTTAATCCCACTACAGGATAAGCACTATTAAAAAATCCATAAATAATAAATAAAAAAGCACCTGTACTATTTACTAAACGCAGTTTATTTACATCTTTAAATAAAAAAGAAATGGCAACAGTTACCATTGCAATATAGCCAATAATTTCTACAAAATCCATATTAAACTCTCCATTAAATTTCTGTTTCCCCTATTATATTGATTTTTTATTAAAATAATAGAGTAAGCAAAAAAGCAAAGGATTTACTTCTCATTTTTTTTGTAAAAAGTTATTTTTAGCACCAATTAGCACATTTTTCCAAGCTTTTCACCACCAATAAGATGCAAATGAATATGGAAAACTTCTTGACCGCTATCTTTATTACAGTTCATCACCAAACGAAAACCACTTTGATCAATACCTTCTTTTTTAGCAAGATCACGAGCTACAGTAAACAACTTACCAATAAGCTGTTCATCTTCATTTTCAATATGATTAACCGTTGGAATAAACTTATTAGGAATAATCAAAATATGCACTTTTGCTTGTGGTGAGATATCATAAAAAGCGGTCACAAAATCGTCTTGATATACAATTTTTGCATCAATCTCTCTATTGATAATTTTTGTAAAAATCGTTTCTTGATAATCCATAAAAACTCCTATTTAACAGCAATAATTGAACCAAAATTAAAGCATTGAAACCATAGATCACTATGCTCAAAGCCAACTTTTCTTAATCGTTCTTGATGAACTTCAATACTATCTGTTCGCATTACATTTTCTAACGCACTACGTTTTTGGCTAATCTCAAGTTCACTATAACCATTAGCCCCTTTAAATTGATGATGTAAATCAATCAGCAAATTATCAACTATTTCATCTTCAAATCTAAATTTTTCTGATAAAACTAAAATACCACCTTTATTTAGCCCTTGATAAATGTTATTAAGCATTTGCTCTCTCACTGAAGGCTCTAAAAATTGCAAAGTGAAATTTAATACTACCATTGAGGCATTTTCAATCTTAATATTTTCAATACTATCACAAATAATATGAGTGTTAATATTTGAATGAAAAGAATTAAGATAATCTCGTGAACTTTCAACCATAGCTTGAGAATTATCAACACCTATCATACAAACATCATCAAAAGAGCAAGCACGACGCATTGCTAATAACGACGCCCCACTTGCACTTCCTAGATCATAAATATTTGACTTTGGCGTTATAAACTCTTTTGCAAGCATAGAAATCCCTGTAAGAATATGATTATAGCCTGGAATTGAGCGTTTAATCATATCAGGAAATACTCTTGCAACTTTCTCATCAAAACTAAAATCAGCAATATGCTCTAAAGGAACTTGAAAAATAGTATCTTTTTGCATTCTAATATCTTTATAGTGGTAAAATATTTTTCTTAAAACTCTCGTTAATAATTTGAGCTGCTGCACTATAAAAAGCAAAGATAGCAGTGAGTAGCCCTAAAAAACCACCAATATGAGTAACACTACTATTACCACTAAAATCACCCGCTGCTAACGCAAAAAATGTTAAAGTAAGGCTTAAAAAAATTGCTTGTGAAATTCTATCTTTCGCTAAAGTTGCTATGAACATCATTAACGTAAACACGCCCCAACCAAGTAAATACCAACCTACAAAGCTATGAGCAACACCAGCGGTGAAAAAGATCTTAAATAATGCAAAGCTGATCCAAAATGCACCATAACTTGTAAAAGCGGTAAATCCAAAGCTATTACCTTTTGCAAATTCAAAAACACCAGCAATTATTTGCGTTGATCCACCAAATGCAAGTGCCATTGCAAGTACCATTGGCACATTATCACCACTATAAAATCCTGCGTTGATAAGACATAATAACCACGTTGTTAATGCAAAGCTAAATAGTCCCAATGGAGCTGGATTTGTTTTATTTTCTACCATTTAAAAATTCCTTAATGTATTATTGTACTCGCAATAATTGCCAGTATTTTTCGTAAATATCAATAGCATCACCCACATCTTCTTGAGCAACTCCCTTACGAAGTTCTTCTTTAGGAGGGAATAATACTTTATTTTGACGTGTTTTTTCATCAATAAGATCAAACACACCATCATTTGGCATTGAATAACCTAATTCAGTTAGTACTTTTTTTGCACTTTCTGGACGAAGTAGGAAATCAATAAATTTATAAGCTGCTTCCTTATTTTGAGCATTTTTAGGAATAGCATAGTTATCAATCCAAATAATCACACCTTCTTTTGGATAAATAAATTTAATATTTTTATTACTTTGAGAACCCAAATATCCAGAGCCATTCCACATCATACCAAGAGCTACATCTCCATTTAAAAATGGTACTTCTGGAGCATCTGAGTTATAACTTTTCACATTTGGTACTAATTTTTGAAGTTTTTCAAAAGCACCTTTAATATCCTCTTCATTTTTTGAGTTTGGATTTTTTCCGTTAAGTAATAATGCTACATGAAACACTTCACGACTATCATTCATTAACTGAATCATTCCTTTATACTCTTCATTCCATAAATCACTCCAACTAGTAATTTTTGCAGGATCGATAAGACCTGCATCAACAGCTAACCCTGTAATACCGTAAATATAAGGAAGTGAGTATTTATTATTAGGATCAAAAGGTTTATTTAATAACTCTTTTGTAATATATTTAAAATTACTTAATTTAGAATGGTCAAGTTCAGATAGCATTCCTTCTTGTGCCATTTTAGTAATATAGTAATTTGACGGAAAGACCACATCATATTTCTGATTTGTTCCTTCAGTAAGTTTTAACTTTGAATACATTTGCTCATTACTTTCAAAAGTACGATATTCAACATCAATACCAGTTTCTTTTTCAAACTCTTGAATCAAAGAATTTGGAATATATTCAGTCCAGTTATAAACATAAAGTTTTTCTTGGTTTTTGGTTTCTTCACCACAGCCTACTAAAAGAAAAGTAGCCGTTAATAATAACATTATTTTTTTCAATATCGTATCTCCATATGAGGATAAAAAATTAAACCCCTTTCGTCTTATCTTCAACAAATTTTGTAAAGTGCGAAAGTTTAAGAAGTCTATCATTTTTTAAAGAAAACTTAAAGTAAAAAGGCACTTAATATTACTATTAAATGCCTTTTTTATGATTTAAAGTTAAGCTAATGCTTTTTCAATTTTCTCAAACATATCTTTTGAAAGATTTTCAAGATTTTTTAACTTCTCAAGTTCTTCTTTCATCATTGATTGACGATTTACATCAAGATGCTTAAATTTAATCAATGGTTCAATTAAACGTGATGCAACTTGTGGGTTAATGCCGTTTAATTTTGCCAACATTTTACCTAAAAAGCGATAACCAACACCTGTTTCATTATGGAATTGTTTATTATTCATAGCAAAACTTCCAATTAATGCTCTTGCACGGTTTGGATTTTTAATATTAAATTTAGGATGTTCTAATAAGCTATGAAGTTCATCAAAAATATTAGCACTTGAATTACTTACTCGTGATGCAAAATATTTATCCATTACTAATGGATCATTTTCAAACTCTGCTTCAAATGCTTTATTAAGCACATCTTTTACCGTAAGATCGTGACTATTTGCAACGTTTAAGGCACAAATCTGGTCAGTCATATTGGTTGCTTTTTCAAATTGAACTTTCACCACTTCTTCAATTTGCTCATCACCTTTTGCCGCACGATAATCAAGTAAGCAATTTCTTAATGCACGTTTTTCCATTGCATCAGCATCTAAACTAAATTCGCTCTGCTCTAATGATTCATAAGTAGCGGTAAGATTTACTAAACTTTTTGCAATTTGTTTAATAATTTCTCTGCGTACTTTTGATAAATAAATAGGATCAATTGGTGCTGGCAGAATTTCATATAGCTCATTCATACTTGGCACTTTAAGCATCAATGCTTTCATACTATTACCTTGAGTAGTATCATCTAACACCGCATTTAAGGTTTCAAACAATGCTGGTGAAACAACTATTTCATCTTGTTTTTCTTGATAGTGTTTAGCAATTTCACGCACATAAAGTGTTTGTAAGCTATCAAAACGCACAAAGTCATTGGTTGCTTTACTTACTAATAAATGAAGATCACTATCAGCATAAGGGAATGAAAATTTTACTGGAGCTGAAAAATCTAATAACAATGCTGGAATTACTTTTTCTTTAGTATCAAATTCAAATACTTGAGATTCTTCTTTAAGTTCTAATAGGTTACTTACTTTTTCACCTTTTGAAACTAATTCAATTTCCTCACCTTGTTCATTTAATAATGCAATTTTCACAGGAATATGAAGTGGCAGTTTTTCAGCTTGATCGAACGTTGGATCAGTTTTTTGAGCAAGTGTTAAGCGGTAAGTTTTACCATCAAATTCACCACTTGCACTAAGTTTTGGTGTTCCAGATTGACTATACCAACGTCTAAATTGTGTTAAATCAATCTCACCGCCACGTTCCATTGCTGATACAAAATCTTCGCAAGTCGCCGCTTTTCCGTCATTTTCTTTAATGTATAAAGCGATACCTTTTTGGAATCTTTCTTCGCCTAACAATGTGTGAATCATACGGATAACTTCTGCACCTTTTTCATATACCGTCATAGTATAAAAGTTATTCATTTCAATTACTTTTTCAGGACGAATTGGGTGTGACATCACGCTTGCATCTTCTGCAAACTGCATTGTTCTTAAAGCACACACATCACTAATTCTGTGAACAGGGCGATTATGGTGATCGCAAGTAAATTCTTGATCACGAAATACTGTCAAACCTTCTTTTAAACTTAATTGGAACCAGTCACGACAAGTTACACGGTTTCCTGTCCAGTTATGGAAATATTCGTGTCCAATAATACCTTCAATTCTAATGTAATCGGTATCTGTTGCACTTTTTGGATCGGCCAATGCTGCTGATGAGTTAAAGATATTAAGACCTTTATTTTCCATTGCTCCCATATTAAAGAAATCAACCGCAACAATCATAAAGATATCAAGATCGTATTCTAAATTAAAGCGTTCTTCGTCCCATTTCATTGAGCGTTTTAGGCTTTCCATAGCCCACGATGATTTATATAAATTTCCTTTATCAACATACACTTCAAGTGCCACATCACGACCTGATTTTGTAGTAAAAGTATCTTTTAAAATATCAAAATCACCAGCTACTAACGCGAATAAATAACAAGGTTTCGCAAATGGATCTTGCCATTTCACAAAGTGATAGCCATTTTCTAAATCACCTTCCTCAATGCGGTTTCCGTTTGATAACAAAATTGGGAAATCTGCTTTTAAAGCGGTAATTTTTGTGGTGTATTTTGCAAGCACATCAGGGCGATCAAGCATATAGGTGATTTGTCTAAATCCTTCTGCTTCACATTGAGTACACAATCCTTCACCTGATTTATAAAGCCCTTGCAGAGAAGTATTATTTTCAGGATTTAAAATAGTTTTAATTTCTAATTCAAACTCATCTAAATCAACATTAAGCTCTAAAGTTTCTTTAGTTTGTGTAAAATCATTAAATTCTTCACCATTTAATTTAACACCATCAAATACAAAGCTATGCCCATCTAATGTTAAAACTTTTGATTCTGCATTTAATCTTTTTAACTGTAAAACACTGGTTACATAGGTTTTTTCAAAACTTAAAGTAAAATCTAATGAAATTTCTGTTACGGTAAAATCTGGACTTTTATAATCCTTTCTATATTTTGCTTTCATAATAATCCTTATATAAATCTAAATTGACAAAACATTTTATCACTTTGTACATAAAAAAGTAATTCTTTTACCCTATTATTTATACAAATAATGTAATAAAAAAGCAAAATTTTATAATTTTGCTTTTGGGTATTTCTCTAAAAAGAGATTATTGATAACTTTTTACCTGTAAATCATACAACTCTTGATAATAATCATTGGTTTCCATTAAGTTACTATGACTATCAAAAGCAAGTAATTTTCCATCTTTAATAACAAGAACTTTATCTGCTTTTTTAACGGTTGATAAGCGATGCGTAATAAAAATTACGGTTTTTTCTTTACTCAATTCTAAAAAATATTCATATAATTGTGCTTCTGCTCTTGCATCAATAGATGCTGTTGGCTCATCTAAGATCAACAGTTCACTATCTCTAAAAAAAGCTCGTGCAATGGCTAGCTTTTGCCATTGCCCACCTGAAAGCTCTGTGCCATCAAATGATTTTCCAAGTTGTATATTTTCATCTATTGATAGCTGGCTTTGCTCTAATACTTTTTTGATTTTTTCACTATTATTTTGATCGCTTGTATGAGCAATTTCAATATTTTCAGCAATGGTTAAATCAAATTTTGCAAAATCTTGAAAAACAGCAGAAAAATTTTGACGATAATTATTTATTTCAAAATCATTAAAAGAGATGCCATCAAAACAAACATCACCCTGCTCTAATTTATAAAAACGCAATAATACTTTCACTAACGTTGATTTACCACTACCATTTTCTCCCACAATTGCAATTTTTTCACCACGATTGATAGAGAAAGATAAATTTTCAAGCACATTTTTTTCACTTTGTGGATAAGCAAAAGAAATATTTTCAAATGAAATCGTATTAAAATCATCGTTAAAAGGCTTATATCCCTCTTTTATAACATTTTTCAATGCCATAAAATTAAAATACTTTTCCATATAAAGTAATGAACTGTCCTCAACTAAACGTGCTATATTTTGGACTACATAAATAATAGTTCCTGAAAAAATTAAAATAGCACCAATTTGAAAAGCCCCTGATTGAATACCAAGAATCACAAAAATAAAACTAGTAATGCTAATCACGCCTGTAAATACTAAAAAAATAGTAGAAATAACAAATTGTTTTAATCTGTTTTTTTGAACGCTTGTTATAATAGCACTAAACATTTCTTCATATTTTTTAATGAAAAAGCTATAAGCATTATAAAGTCTAATTTCTTTAATTTTTTGAATATTAAGTACGCTATCTGAATAATAATTCATTTTACGAGATTTACTGCTATTTGAAACTAAAATTTCAAATGCTTGTTGCTGAATTTTATAAAAAACAATGCCTTGGGGAATTAACGCTACAAACATTGCCAAAGCAATATAAAAACTAAAAGTCGAAAGTAAAATAAGCATTGAAATTAAAGCAATAAAACTACTAATAATGCTAGTTCCAAAAACTAATAAATTAACAGGACGCCAACTAGCTTGTGAAATAATAATCTCAATTTCATCGTGAAAATCAGATTGTTCAAAAAGATCTAAACTTTGTAAACCTTGAGATTTTTCCATCAAAGATTTTTTAAGTCTGAAGGTTAGTTTATCGGTTAATTGTCCTTGTAGCAAGGTGTTTAGAGGCGTTAAAATATTACTTAATATAAATAAAAATCCCCAAAGGCCAACAATTACCATTATTACATTAAATGAAGATGTTAGAACATTATTAAGTAAACTATTCGCCAAAGAAATGCTAAATGCTGGGATTATAACCTGTAAAATAAGGGCTATGAGCATCATAATAGTTAAATATTTTGAACTTTGATATACAAGTGCAAAACTTTTTTGATAAAGTGAAATATACTCTTTTAATAATAAAAATTTTTTAAACATAGAAAACCCTTAAAGAATACTATTATTCTTTGTTGTTAATAACTTAATCTTTTTAATTTCGCTATTGCGATAAAAAAGTTATTACACTCTCATTAGGATCTTCCTCTATTTGAAAAACTATCTTTCATAAAACAAAATAAAAAATAGTTGGTACATTCATTTTATCTAAATTACTATAAACTCTTATGTATTTGTTATAGGAATACGAACTAATTTTTATCACACAAAACAAATAATGTCAATCTTTTTTATATAAACCTAAACCTTATAGTCACAAAAAAATAACATCGTAAACTATAAAAAATAAAAGTAAATTATGCTAAAATCTAACAACTTTAATTTAAAATACAAAAGAATTATATGAACTCATATCCAAAATTAACTATTTTAGAAAAAATTAAAATTGCATTTCACTATCTTTTACCAGCAAAAATGCTTACTGAATTTGCAGGATTTTTAGCAAAAAAAGAACTTAAATTTGTAACAACTTTTGCTATTAAACTTTTTTCAAAGGCTTATGGTATCAATCTTAACCAAGCACAAATTAGCGAGGCTCGTGGATTTAAAACCTTTAATGAGTTTTTTACTCGTCAATTAAAAGAAGGCTCTCGCCCTATTTGTGAAGATGAAAATGCTATTAGTTCACCAAGCGATGGCTTTTTATCACAATGTGGTAAGATTGAAAACAACACGTTATTACAAGCAAAAGGACACAATTTTAGCCTATCAACCTTGCTAGCCAAAGATAAAGAGCTTGCAAAACATTTTGAACAAGGCAGTTACTCCATTGTGTATTTATCACCAAAAGATTATCACCGTGTACATATGCCTTGCGATGCAACATTAGTAAAAACTATTTATGTCCCAGGTGAGCTTTTCTCGGTAAATCCTTTTTTGAGCCATCATATTCCTGATATTTTTGCACGAAATGAGCGTTTAATTTGTGAGTTTGATACTAAATTTGGCAAAATGGTACAAATTTTGGTTGGTGCAACCATCACAGGTAGTTTGATTACTACTTGGGCAGGTTGTGTTAATACTAAACGCTTGCAAGATGTAAAAGTTGTTGATTATCAAAATCAAAATATCAGTTTCAAAAAAGGTGATGAAATGGGAGCTTTCGCTCTTGGTTCAACAGTGGTAAATCTGTTTGAAAAAGAGATTTGTTTTGAGATTGAAAGAAAACAACAAGCGGTACAAATGGGAGAAAAAATCGCACAATTTTCATAACTTCATATAAAACTCCTAAAAAGTACGCTTAAATCTTCAATGCGTACTTTTTTTTATTTCAAAAAATGGTAGAATAGTAGTAATTTTTTTATGGTAAAATAATGATGAAAACAGAAAATTTTTTAGTAGAAATAGGCACAGAAGAGTTGCCACCAAAAGCACTTAAAAATTTGGGAATTGCTTTTGAACAAAACCTAGTAAGTGAATTAAATAATGCTAACTTAATCTTTGAAAAAAGCTGTTATTTTGCAGCTCCTAGACGCTTGGCAGTAAAAGTATTTAATTTGCAAAAAGCTCAACAAGATCAAATTATTCACAAAAGAGGACCTGCGATTAAAGCCGCTTTTGACAGCGATAATAATCCAACCAAAGCAGCTCTTGGTTGGGCAAGAGGTTTAGGCATTGATATTAAAGATGCTCAAATTGAGCAAACCGACAAAGGCGATTATCTTGCTTTTGATGCAAAAATCGCAGGCAAAGATACCGCTTCACTTTTGCTTGAAATGGTAAAAAATGCACTTGCAAAACTACCTATTCCAAAAACAATGCGTTGGGGAGATAAAAGTGATCGTTTCGTTCGCCCTGTTCATAGTGCAACGCTTTTCTTTGGTGATAAATTAATTGAAGGCGAAATTTTAGGCATTAAAGTAAGCAATACCCTTTTAGGACACAGATTTTTAGGCGAGCAAAGCGTAACTATCAATAATGCTGATGATTACCCTGCTCTGTTAGAAGAAAAAGGCTCTGTTATTAGTGATTTTGAAAAACGCAAAAATATCATCAAAGAACAAGCTCAAATCAAAGCAAATGAAATTGGCGGTGTACTTGATTTAGATGAAGAATTACTTGATGAAGTAACGGCCTTAGTTGAATATCCAACCGTTATGTGTGCAAATTTTGAATCTCGTTTCTTGCGAGTGCCATCACAAGCCTTGGTTTACACAATGAAAGGGGATCAAAAATATTTCCCTGTTTATGATAAAGATCACAATCTTTTACCGCATTTCATTTTTGTATCAAATATCAATCCTGAAGATCCAAAATATGTTATTGAAGGCAACGAAAAAGTTATTCGCCCTCGTTTATCTGATGCAGAATTTTTCTTTGATACCGATTTAAAAACTCCGTTAATTGACAATTTAGAGCGTTTAAAAACGGTATTGTTCCAAAAAGAATTAGGCACACTTTATGATAAAACTAAACGCATTGAGGCATTAAGCGGTTACATTGCAAGCAAAATTAACGCAGATGTTGAAAAAACCAAGCGTGCAGCTTTACTTTCAAAATGTGATTTGCTAACTAATATGGTGTTTGAATTTACCGAAACCCAAGGCATTATGGGAATGCACTACGCACTTTTAAACGGAGAAGATCCAAAGGTTGCTAATGCGTTAAATGAACAATATTGCCCTCGTTTTTCAGGCGATGTCCTACCAAGTGATGAAATTGCTATCGCACTTTCTTTGGCGGAAAAAATTGATACTTTAACGGGAATTTTTGGCATCAACCAAGCACCAAAAGGCGATAAAGATCCATTTGCTCTGCGTCGTGCGGCTCTTGGCGTACTGCGTATTTTAGTTGAATGCAAAATCGATCTTGATCTTAATGACATCATCGCTAAATCAAAAGAACTTTTTGCAGATTGCATCAGTAATCAAAATGTGGTTGATGAGGTAATTGATTTTATCAATGCTCGTTTTAAAAATTGGTATAGCGATCAAGCTATGAGAGTTGATTTATACTATTCAGTGCTTGCCGTTCGCCCAACTTCACCTTTTGATTTTGATTTGCGTATGCAAGCGGTTAATAATTTCGTGAAATTACCACAATCAAAAGCATTAAGTGCTGCTAACAAGCGTGTTGCTAATATTTTGGCAAAAGAGCAAAATTTACAAGATCACATTGATATTAATTTGTGTCAGCAACAAGAAGAAAAAGATTTGGCAGAGAAAATTTTACCACTTTCTCAATCATTAAAAAATGGTGAATTTGAAAAACAATATGATGAAATATTAACAAAACTTGCAGGATTAAGCGATAGCATTGACGCATTTTTTGAAAATGTAATGGTAAATTGTGAAGATCAGCATATTCGCACCAACCGATTAGCAATTCTTGCAAACTTATCACAAATGTTCTTAAAAGTGGCTGATATTTCTCTTATTCAATAATTTTTTGGAGGCATAATGAAAGATTTTGATGTAATTATTTCAGGCTCTGCAATGACAGGGGCAACTTTGGCGTTGTCATTAAGTTCATTATGCCATCATAAAATCAAAATTGCGATTATTGAAAAATCATCACCGAAAGCGGAATCTTTGGAAGGATTTAATGCCCGAGTTATTGCTCTTTCTCTTGGAAGTATGCAAAAATTCGCTAAAATCAATACGCTAGATAACGGTAATTTGTGGGATCTCATTAAAGATTTGAGTAATTCTATTGATACCATTTACATTAGCGATCAAGGACATTTTGGCAAAAGTTCACTGAAAAAAGATGAAATTGGCGTACAAAGTTTAGGCTCTGTTATTCCTCTTGATGCTGTGGGTGAACGATTTTTAACACAAATTGCAAAACATTCAAATATCAGCGTATTTTGCCCTGATGAAATTATCAGCGAAACTTATGAACAACAAAGCGTAACTGTAACGCTTGCATCTGAAAAGCAATTAACCGCAAAACTTTTAATTGCAGCAGACGGAACTTGGTCAAAAATAGCAAAAAATGCACACATTCAAGCACAGCCTTGGTATGATTACGGACAATTTGCGGTGATTGCAAATGTAAAAACACAAATAGATCACAATAATTGTGCCTTTGAACGCTTTACCAAAGAAGGTCCTTTGGCGTTATTACCTATGGGAACAAATTTGCTTTCTTTGGTGTGGTGCGTTAAAGATCAACACTATTTAATGAATTTATCAAAAACTGAATTTCTTACAAAATTGCAAGAATATTTTGGTTGGCAACTTGGTAAATTCAAAGCAACAACTGACCGCTTTGCATTCCCTTTAATTTGCCATAAAGCTCCACAACATATCAACCATCGTCTTGCGTTAGTGGGCAATGCTGCACAATTATTACACCCTGTGGCAGGACAAGGTTTTAATATCGCAATGCGTGATATTCACTGTTTAAGCCACATTGTAAGCGAGGCTTTTTTAAACGATGAAGATTTTGGTTCATTTGACAAATTAAATCGTTATCAAGAAATTCGTCAAAAAGATCAACAAAAATTGCTTTTAGCAACCAAAACATTAGTAAATACTTTTGCTTGTGAATTTTCACCTGTGCAACTAACACGAGGCGTTTCATTGCAAATGTTACACAAAGTGCCTGCATTAAAAAGGGCTTTTACCAAAATTCCTTTGGGGTGGTAGATGGAATATTTACTGCTTATTATTTCAACAGCATTTATAAACAATTTTGTCCTAGTAAAATTCCTAGGACTTTGCCCTTTTATGGGGGTTTCAAAAAAAATAGAAAGTGCGATTGGAATGGGATTTGCAACCACTTTTGTGCTTACCCTTGCAAGTTTAAGTGCTTATATTATTGAAAATTATTTACTCATTCCTTTCAATGCAAGTTATTTACGCACTTTTTGTTTTATTCTCATCATTGCAGCATTGGTACAATTTACAGAAATGGTTATCAAAAAAGTTTCCCCTGATCTTTATAAAATTTTAGGCATTTATTTACCGCTTATCACCACAAACTGTGCGGTGTTAGGCGTGGCATTGCTAAATGTAAATTTAGCAAATAACTTAATGGAATCTATTATCTATGGCTTTGGAGCGGCTCTTGGCTTTTCAATAGTGTTAGTGTTATTCGCAGCTCTTAGAGAGAAATTAGAAGGGGCAAGCGTTCCTGAAATTTTTCAAGGTGCGTCAATTGCTTTAATCACCGCAGGCATAATGTCGCTTGCATTTATGGGACTTTCAGGGATTGTTAAAGTCTGATGAATTTTTTTACGCTCATTTTCATTCTCTTTATCATTGCTCTTGTTATTGGTGCAATTTTAGGCTTTGCCTCAATAAAACTTAAAGTAGAATCTGATCCGATAAGCGAAAAAATTGACGCTATTTTGCCACAAACGCAGTGTGCTCAATGTGGTTATCCTGGTTGTAAACCTTACGCAGATGCCCTTGCTAGCAATGAAAAAGATATTACTAAATGCACACCAGGAGGCATTGAAACTATCATTAAAATCGCTGAAATTTTAGAAGTTGAAGTTCCTAATTTAGATGATATTGAAGATGAAGGCGAGTTAGTTGCTTTTATTGATGAAGTAAATTGTATTGGTTGTACTAAATGTATTCAAGCCTGCCCTGTTGATGCTATTATTGGTACAAATAAAGCAACTCATACCGTTATTAAAGAGCTTTGTACAGGTTGCAAACTGTGCGTTGCCCCTTGCCCAACTGATTGTATTGTGATGAAAAAAGTTAGCAAACCACGATTTAAAATCGATCCATCATTAACCATTGATATTATAACGATAAAGGATTGATGATGAGATTTTTAGATATTTTCAAACCGCTTATTGCAAAAATATTTCTAAGCAAGGCAACCAAAACAGCTCTTGATTACGCACTCACAGGTAAAATTTGGGATTTTAAAGGCGGTATTCACCCAGCTGAAAATAAAACACAATCGTTGCAAAATCCTAGTAAAAAGTTATCGCTTAGCCCATATTACTATGTACCTTTGGTGCAACATAACGGAAAAAGTGGCGTTCTAAAAGTTGGTGTTGGTGATAAGGTGCTAAAAGGTGATCCTTTAACCTGTGGTGATCTTCGCAATTTAAGCGTGCATAGCCCAACATCAGGTACGGTTGTTGCCATTGACAATCACATTAGCCCAAACAGTGCAGGTATTGCAGAAAAAACGGTAGTAATTAAAGCCGACGGACTTGATAAATGGCGTGAAAAAAATCCTATTGACGATCTACAAGCGGTCAATAATGATGAAATTTTTGCAAGAATTGTAAATGCAGGCATTGCAGGTCTTGGCGGTGGCGTGTTCCCAACAGGCTTTAAAATCAAAGCATTGCAAGATTGTAAACTTTTAATTTTAAACGGTGCAGAATGTGAGCCGTACATCACTTGCGATGATATTTTAATGCAAGAAAATGCTGATGAAATATTACAAGGCGGACAAATTTTAGCTCGTTTAACTAATGCTCAATTAGTGTTAGTTGCCATTGAAGATAATAAACCAAAAGCGATAAAAGCAATGAAACAGGCATTGCTTAAATTAGCTGATTCTAAATTTGCACTGCGAGTGATCCCAACTAAATATCCATCAGGAGCAAGCCATCAACTCATTGAAATTTTAACCTCAATGCAAGTGCCGAAAAATAAAAGAGCAAGCGAACTTGGAATTTTAATGAACAATGTTGCAACGGCTTTTGCTGTGAAAAAAGCCGTGATTGACGATGAACCACTGATTGAGCGAATGGTAACTTTAACTGGTAATCGCATTGCAAAACCTAACAATTACTGGGTAAAACTTGGCACACCATTGCAAGATATTTTCAATGAAGTAGGCTATCAAACGAGTGATTGTTTACCGCTTATCATCGGCGGCCCTATGATGGGATTTCCAATAATTACAACGCAAACACCTGTTACAAAAACGGTGAACTGTATTCTTGCCCCTGATGAAAGTGAATGCACCAAAGAAATGCAAGAACAACACTGTATTCGTTGTGGAAAATGTGCTGATGTTTGCCCTCTTTCTTTACAACCACAAGAACTATACTGGCAAGCTCGTGCAAAAAATCATCAAAAAGCAACCGCTTTAAATTTATCAAGTTGTATTGAATGTGGGGCTTGCGATTTTGTTTGCCCTAGCAATATTCCACTTGTTGATTATTTCAAGGCTCAAAAAATTGAAATCAATCAAATCAAAGAAAAAGAGCGAAAAGCCTCGTTAGCCAAAGAGCGGTTTGAGGCAAGAAATCGTCGTTTAGAGCAAGAAAAACAAGAGCGAGAACAACGCATTGCAAATGCAGCAACTCGTCGTCGAGAAGAAGTAAAAAATAACGATGGTGAAGATCCTGTTAAGGCAGCTCTTGCTCGTATTGCAGCAAAAAAAGAGCAAATGACAGCAGAAACAAACAATAGCGATATTATCAAAGCAAGACGAGCAGCAAGGCTTGCAAAAAAACAAACTCAAGAACAAAATACAGAAATCAATGTGGATAACCCTGTTGAAAACCTTGTGGAAAAACAGAACCTGCAAAGTAATACTACTGATATTGACCCTAGAAAAGCTGCTGTTGCCGCAGCTCTTGCTCGTGCTAAAGCTAAAAAAATGGCTCAAAAAAATGAAGAGCTAAAACAAGATCCATCGCAAAATGATAATAACATCGACCCTAGAAAAGTGAAGAGCTAAAACAAGATCCATCGCAAAATGATAATAACATCGACCCTAGAAAAGCAGCCGTTGCCGCAGCTCTTGCTCGTGCTAAAGCTAAAAAAATGGCTCAAAAAAATGAAGAGCTAAAACAAGAACCATCGCAAAATAACAATAATATCGATCCAAGAAAAACCGCTGTTGCCGCTGCCCTTGCTCGGGCAAAAGCTAAAAAAGCAGAAAAAGAACGATTAAAAAATCAAGGAATGAATAATGATTAACGCAAAAATATCGCCACATATTCATAATAACAATAAAACAGCAAATATTATGCTATGGGTAATAGCAGCGATGATCCCTGCGGTTATAGTGCAAAGTTTTTATTTTGGTTTTGGCGTGCTAATTCAAATAAGTATTGCATTATTATTAGCAATAATAGTGGATATCATCGTGGCTAAATTACGCCAAAAGCCACTTTTTTATTATCTATCAGACATCACATCATTAGTAACCGCTATGATGTTAGCAGTCGCTATTCCCCCTTACGCACCCTTTTGGATCATCATTATAGGTGTCTTAACAGCTCTCTTATTAGGCAAACATTGCTACGGTGGAATGGGGCAAAATATCTTCAATCCTGCGATGGTTGGCTATGCCTTACTATTAATTTCTTTCCCTGTACAAATGACAGCTTGGTCTGTACCAACCGAGTTATTAGGCTCTTTTGACTTTATTGATGAATTTTTACTAATTTTTACAGGGACATCTTTTGATAATTTAAGCATTCATCAGTTAGTAAATCAAATTGATGGTATTAGCGGAGCAACACCACTTGACAGTGCCAAAACGCTCTATAACGGATTATGTTCAAATTGCAATCTAAATAGTGCTTATAATAATTTGATCCACTCGCCTATTTTTATCAATAATTTTGATATTGCACAAGGTTGGTGGCAAGTAAATATCGCTTTTTTACTAGGTGGCATAGTGCTACTTTATAAGGGCATTATTCGTTGGCATATCCCTGTGGCACTTCTTACAACTTTTATGCTGTGCAGTTTGCTTATGGCATTTTTCGGTTTAAACAATCATTTAAGCCCTTACGCTCAATTAGTAAGTGGGGCTATGATGTATGGAGCATTTTTCATTGCAACCGACCCTGTTTCAGCTCCTTCAAGCAAAAAAGGAATGCTTATTTTTGGAGTCCTTATCGGCTTTTTAGAATTTATTATTCGCTATTTTGGCAGTTTCCCTGATGGCATCGCTTTTTCGGTGTTATTAGCAAATATTTGCGTGCCAATTATTGATTACTACTCTCGTCCAAAGGTTTATGGAGCTTAATATGAATGCGTTTTCAACTACTAAAAAATATGCTTTTGTTTTAGGTTTTTTTGCACTGTTTTGTGTTGTTTTTTCATCGGTCATTTTTTTCAATGCAGATCCCTTTATTAAAGCCTCTGAAAAAGCATATAGTGAAAAAAATTTAAAAGTAGTATTAAATCAACATTTTAATCAAAATATTTTGAAAAACTGCTATGTGCTAGAAGATAATCGCTATCCATTTTTAGATAAAATTTACTTTGCAAAAAATGGTGAAAAGCTTACCGCTTTGGCAATTATTTCTCATACCTTTGAAGGATATTCAGGTAAAATTTCCTTAATTCAAGGATTTGATAATACGGGAAAAATTCTTGGAGTGCGAATATTAAACCACAGTGAAACCCCAGGGCTTGGCGATAAAATAGAGCTGAAAAAAAGCGATTGGATTTTATCTTTTAATGGCAAACAATTAGATAAAAATAATCTTGAATTATTTGCCGTAAAAAAAGATGGGGGCAATTTTGACAGTTTTACAGGGGCAACTATAACCCCTCGTGCAATCATAAAAAATATCAAACAAACATCGCTATTTTTAATTGATGATTTTTTTAAAAATCCTCATCAAATGCAACAATGGCGACAATGTGAGGATTAAATGAATAAGCAATCAATAGAAATCAAAGATATAACAAATCAGCCAAAAGCAGAATATAGAAAAATTATGCACAATGGTTTATGGAAAAATAACCCTGCGATTGTACAATTATTAGGGCTTTGCCCTTTGCTTGCAGTGTCTAACAATGTAGTAAATGCGTTAGGGCTTGGGATTGCAACTTTGTTTGTGTTAATTTTGACAAATACCTTGGTTTCATTATTCAAAAATATTACACCACACGAAATTCGCATTCCTATTTTTGTGATGCTGATCGCAACAATGGTAGGATCGGTTGAAATTTTAATGCGAGCATTTATCAATCCTTTATATCAAAGTTTGGGAATTTTCATACCGCTTATCGTTACCAACTGTATTATTATGGGGCGTGCTGAGTCTTTTGCCTATAAAAATAAAATTTTGCCTGCTATCATTGACGCTGTTGCAATGGGGCTTGGATTGCTCATTGTTTTAGTGATCTTAGGTGGCTTTCGTGAAATGTTAGGCAACGGCACGCTTTTCTCTCAAATGGATAGTCTTTTTGGTGAGTTTGGAAAATCATTAGAAATTAACTTTCATTTAGACAACACAATGCTCATCGCTATTTTACCCCCAGGGGCATTCATTGCTTTGGGCTTGCTTTTAGCTTTGAAAAATTATATTGATAAAAGAAAATAAAAATTTAATTATCTAATAGCATTCTTGCTTGTAACAATACTAACAAGGCAGTTAAATCACTATAATTTATTGCAAATTTTACTTCTTTTTGCACCGCTTCTTTTGCGTGAAAAGCAACTCCTAACCCTGCTTTTTTTAGCATTGGTAAATCATTAGCACCATCACCTATAGCGATAGTATTAGCAATAGCAATATGATATTTTTTTGCTAAATCATTAAGCACTTTTGCTTTGTAGTTAGCATCAACAATATCTCCAATAACCTTTCCTGTTAATTTCTCATTTGTTATTTCAAGGGTATTAGCAAAAGCATAATCAAGTTGATATTGCTCCTTTAAAAAATCACTAAAAAAAGTAAATCCGCCTGATGCAATAGCTACGATCCAATTATTTTTTTTCAAAATATCTATCATTTTTTCAAAACCGTCCATAATCGGTAAGTTTTGCCTAATATTTTGCAAATGCTCAACCCTCACACCTTGTAATAATGAAACTCGTTTCATTAAACTTTGGCTAAAATCAAGTTTACCATTCATAGCTTGCTTGGTAATTTCTGAAACCTTATCATAAAGCCCTACTTCTCTTGCAATCTCATCAATGCACTCTATTTTAATAGCCGTTGAGTCCATATCCATTACTAATAATCCTTGCTTATTTAACTTTGGAAACATATCTAATAAAGCATAATCAAAAAAGTTATGATTGCAGAACTTTATAAGTTCTTGATCTATTTTTCCTGTAAAAAAAATAATATCGTAATCTAAATAGCAACTTTGCTTTACTATACTTTTATTGAATTTTTGTTGCACAAGTAGTCGTTCTTGACTGCTAATCGGCTTTTTATAGATAAAAAAATCAGCATTCATTGTAAATTTTGTTTAAAAAAATGATTCTGCTTGCTATAATACTCAAGTTTTTTATATAAATAAATATTAGAGGAAATAAATGGCAAAAGAAGATTGCATTGAATTACAAGGAACTGTTTTAGAAACTCTTCCAAATACTATGTTCCGTGTGGAATTAGAAAACGGTCATATTATCACGGCTCACATTAGTGGTAAAATGCGTAAAAACTACATCAGAATTTTAACAGGTGATAAAGTAACTGTTGAAATGACTCCTTACGACCTTCAAAAAGGACGTATCACTTTCCGTTCAAAATAATAAAAATGAATGTAAAAGATTTTCATTTAGCGGTTGAAAAAACGTGGCTTTTTCTTGAAGAAACAATAGATGAGCAATGCCCTGATATTGACGTGATTATTCACGGTAGCGTAATGACCCTTGTTTTTGAAAATACTCAACAAATTGTTATTAACAAACAAGAGCCATTGCGTGAATTATGGCTTGCAAGCCGTATTGGAGGGCTTCATTTTAAATTTGTTGATAATCAGTGGATCGATTCAAATAACGTATTATTTTTTGACGCACTTAAAGATGCCATTGCATTTTGTGGTGAAGAGATCGATTTTAACTAAATTTGTAAATTCTCTCTATGAATAAACCGCTTATTGCCGATCCTAATACTATATTACGCCAAGTTTTTGGCTATAGTGAGTTTCGAGATGGGCAAGATGAGGTTATCAATCAGGTTTTAAATGGCTTTGATGTTTTAAGTGTTATGGCAACGGGATCTGGTAAGTCATTATGTTACCAAATTCCTGCTCTTTGTTTAGAAGGGGTAACTTTAGTTGTATCTCCTTTGATTTCTTTAATGAAAGATCAAGTTGATGAGCTACAATTAGCTGGCGTTAATTCTGCATTTATCAATTCAAGTCAAAGTTTTGATGAACAAAATAGCATTATTCAAGATGTTATCAATAATAATATTAAACTACTTTATGTTTCGCCAGAAAAACTTATTTCAAGCCAATTTTTAAACTATTTTCCTATTCATAAAATAAATGTAATAGCTATTGATGAGGCTCACTGCATTTCACAATGGGGACATAATTTTAGACCTGAATATCAAAAGCTCAGTAATATTCGTCAATTTTTTATCAATGTACCAATTATTGCTTTAACCGCAACAGCCGATCTTAATACTCGTAATGATATTATCAACGCATTAAAACTACATAATCCTTTTGTGTATATTGGAAGTTTTGATCGTCCTAACATTGATTACAAAGTACAAGCAAAATATAATCCAACAGCTCAACTTGTTGATTATGTAAAAAGTCAAAAAGGCAAAAGCGGTATTATTTATTGCAGTTCTCGCAAAAAAGTTGAAAAGCTCAAAGATACTCTACAAAAACAAGGTATTAAAGCTCTTGCTTATCACGCTGGTATGACAAATGAAGAGCGTGCAAGCGTACAAAATATGTTTCATCGTGACAATGCTCAAGTAATTGTAGCAACGGTTGCCTTTGGAATGGGTATCAATAAATCAAATATTCGCTTTGTGCTGCATTTTGACACGCCTCGTAGCATTGAAAATTACTATCAAGAAACAGGGCGAGCTGGACGTGATAATCTTTCTGCTGAGGCTGTATTATTTTACGATCCTGATGATTTAATTTGGATCAGAAAATCAATAACAGAAAAAGAAAGTGATCTTGCTCGTGATTTAGAGCTTCATAAACTTGAAGCAATGGAAGATTTTGTAAACAGTCAAAGCTGTCGCCGTCAAGTTTTACTCAACTATTTTGGTGAATCTTTGGAAAAAAATTGTGGCAACTGCGATATTTGTTTATCGCCACCACAAAAATACGACGCTTTAATTCCAGCTCAAAAAATTATTTCCGCAATTTACCGCACCTTTAAAATAAGCGGTGAATATTTTGGGGTAAATTACTTAATTGCTTTACTTCGTGGCGTAAACAATCAAAAAATATTTGATAATGAACATCATAATTTAAGCGTTTTTGGCATTGGTAGTGATTTAAGCACTGAATATTGGAAATCACTCATTCGTGAGCTTATTCATTTAGGATTTATTCATCAGCATTTTGATTATGCTCAAAATCATATCAGAATTTTGCTTACTTTAACTGATAAATCAGCTCACATTTTAAAGCAACAAACAGAATTTTTACTACCAAAACCTCGCTTTGATGTTGCAAAATCTCATCATAAACAAACCGCTAGTTTAACGGATCGTGAACTACTTAAACAGCTTATTTTCATTCGTAAACAAATCAGCGATAGTTTAAATATCAAACCTGATAGCGTATTTAATGATGTAACACTTAATGAAATGGTAAAAAATAAACCGATAACTGAAGATCAAATGCTTACATTAAGCGGTATTACTCAAACGAAATTTAATAATTTTGGTGATAAATTTATTGAACTCATTAAGAAATATCATAACTAATTTCTATTATAAACAAAGAGTCATTTACTTTTTAGTTAAATGACTCTTTTACAAAGCTATAAGAAAATATAATTATTTAGCTTTTTCTCCAACAAAGGTTTCAATTCGCTCTTCAAACATATGTATATTTTTTTGAGTTTTAGGATCTTTAAAATCAGCCTCTGATTTAGAATATAAATTACCTGCTATAAATTGTGCATTTTTACCTGAAAACATACCGCTTACTGCCATAGTTGATTTATCTTGACCATTCATTTTTCCTGAAAATTTATTGCCAACAATATCAGCATCAATTATTTTTTCATTTCCATATCTCAATAAACTAAGTTTTTTTGCATTAAAATTAACATCTATTGATTCAATAATACTACTATTTCTTACTTCTGGTTTTGAAGTTTCATTTGTTTTAGAAACAGTAAAGCCACTAACATTGTATCTTACGTTATCAGATATTGGTAAATCATTTTCTGCTGTAGGTTTTGCAACAATAACACTTTGCAAAGTTTCAGGAACAACTGCAAGTTTAATGTTATCTGTTGATAAGTCCATAATCTCTATTTTCTTTCCATCAACAGTAATACTATTATTTTCAGCAATCAGAACATCTTGTGCTTTTTCTCCCCCAAGAACAGCACTGATCACTGCTTTATCATCAACCATTTGAGTTTTAGTAAAATCAGTACTGCCACTCTTACTACTACCACAAGCAGCTAAACTACCAATTAAGCCCAAAAGAGCAACTGTTTTTAAAAGTTTCATAAATACCTCTCATTGTTAAGTTTAAAAGACATTATCATAATACAAAAAAAAAACGATTTGTCTATATTTTCAGCGTGAAAAATAAATGTAATCTATACAATATCTAATAAAAAATATTATAGGTCTGTAATGAAATAAACCTGATAGCGTATTTAATGATGTAACGCTTAATGAAATGGTAAAAAACAAACCAATAACTGAAGAGCAAATGCTTACATTAAGCGGTATTACTAAAACAAAATTTAACAATTTTGATGATAAATTTATTGAACTCATTAAGAAATATAGTAATTAAGTAGAAATCAATATTTAATATACTACAAGCAAAATAAAAAAGGAAGAATATTTATTCTTCCTTTTTGTTGCTACATTTTAATTAGATTTATTTTTTTCAAGAGCAAAAGTATCTAATCGCTCTATTACTTCAGAGTCTGCATTAGGTTTAATCTCTTGAAGTTTCATATAAAGATTACCTACAATATATTGTGCATTTTTACCAGCAAAAGTACCATTAGTTTTTATAATATATTTAAAATTATCTTGCAACTTCTCATCTTTGCCTGAAAAAGTATTCCCTGTAATAGTAGCATCTACTAATTTATTTCTCCCTTGAGAATGTTCTTTTCCATAAATACTTAACGTTTTTGCATTAAAATTAACATCTATTGTTCTAACCATTCCTTCTCTTCTCACCCTATTTACTTGAGATGATGGTGAATCTTTTACAATAACAATTCCATTGCCTCTTCCTCCACCATATTGTACATTATCAGCTTCTGGTAAATCTGAAACTTCTGTAGGTTTTACAATCATAAAAGTTCGTACTTTAGGATCTTCTACTACTCCTACTTTAACATCAGAAGTATTTATATATAATTTTTCTAAAGAGTTTAAAGGTATTTTCTTACCATCTATCGTAATGGTATCTATCTCATCTGTAAAAATAGTATTTAATTTTGATAAGTCATCTGTTGTGCTGACAACTTTATATTCACCTTTCGGCACTGCAACAGGGGTTTCATCTTTTGGCACTGAACCTTGGTGTCCATTTGTTGGTGCTAAACCGCAACCAACTAAAGATCCTGTTAAACTCAAAAGAGCAATCGCTTTTAAAAACTTCATAAAAATTCCTTATCATAATAAAATATCGCTTTGATATTATCTTAAAATATGTTAGACAGCAATGATTTTTACTAAATAAATTAAAATACAAAATATGATTTTATTTTTACTCATAATTTATTACAATATTTATAAATATCAAAGGAAATTATATGAAACAATATTTAGATTTATGTCAAAGAATAATTGACGAAGGACAATGGGTTGAAAATAAACGTACCAAAAAGCGTTGCTTAACCGTGATTAACGCTGATTTGGTTTATGATGTGGGCAAAGGTGAGTTTCCGCTTATTACTACAAGAAAATCTTATTGCGAATCGGCTATTGCTGAGCTTTTAGGTTACATTCGTGGGCTTAGCAATGCTAGTGATTTTAGAGCATTAGGCACAAAATCGTGGGACGCTAACGCTAACAACAATGAAGATTGGCTTAATAACCCTCATCGCAAAGGCGATGATGATATGGGGTTAGTATATGGTGCTATTGGGCGTAATTTCCCAAAAGTGAATGGTGGTAGTGTCGATCTTCTTGCAAATATTGTCAAAGATTTGACCGCTAGAATTGACAACCGTGGTGAAATTTACACTTTTTATCACCCTGGAGCTTTTGAACTAGGCTGTTTGCGTCCTTGTCTTTATGAACATCAATTTTCAATTTTGGGCGATACGCTTTATTTAAACAGTACGCAACGCAGTTGTGATGTGCCTCTTGGCTTAAATTGGAATATGGTGCAGTGTTATACTTTTTTATCCCTAATGGCTCAAATTACAGGACTTAAAGCGGGTAAATGTTTTCATAAAATTGTAAATGCTCATATCTACGAAGATCAGCTCGAACTTATGCAAAATGTGCAACTTAAAAGAAAACCTTTTAAATCACCAAAATTACTAATTAACCCAAATATTAAAACTCTTGAAGATTTAGAAACTTGGGTAACAACGGCTGATTTTAAACTGGAAAATTACGAGCATCACGAACCTATTGCTTATCCTTTTTCTGTTTAAAAAATTATGGCATAAATTATTTCCCATTTATGCCTGTTTTTACTGATAAAAAAATAATTCAAATTATTTTCAAAATTTACTACCAACCACTGTTTTTTTATATTATTAAAATTTTTCTCAATAAGTCATCAAAAAACATTGCACATTTGTTTTTTTTTTGTACAATTTTAATGGTTTTATTTAATGGAGTATTTTTATGAAAATTTATCTTATGTTAGGTCTCACTCTTCTAACTTGTGCTTGTACCACAATTGAAGAAAAGAAAACTCTTGTAGGAGAGGAAAAAGCAATTGCTCGCTTACAACAAATTGAACTTTGGGAAGAGCGTGAACATTATAAAAAACGTCTGCGAGATGAAGAAGAATATCGCATTGCTCAAGCTCGTGATGAAGAAAATTACCGAAAAAGACAAAATCGTGATTTTTATAAATATCAAACCGATCGTCAAAGAAAGTTAGATCATTTACAAGATGATAAAATTGTTATCCAAAATGAAGGACAACGTTTGAATAATACAGCTGGTTTTATAAACTCTGTAAAAGATGATTATCAAACCACACGTCAAAAACGCAGAGATTATATTGATGATATGGGACGTCATTATATGAATAAAGCAGAAGCTATCAATAAAGCGAATGAATACAAAACTAGACAATCAACTAATTTAACTATTATCAAATAAGGAGTATTTTATGAAAAAATTTATTGCTGTAACTTTTATTTTCTGTTCTTTATTAACCGCTTGTTCATCAAATAGCCATTCTAAAAAATCAGAAAGTCGCTATTATAGAACAAATTCAGAAATTAATGCTGAACGTAATTCAGCTGAAGCTCGTGTAACAAGCGCTTCAATAGAACAAAATCGTATGCAACGTCAAGATCAATTTGAAGATGGTATATTACGATACAAACTAGAACGTTTAGAAAAACAAAACCAAGAAAACAATAGTTCTTGGTAATAATTTAGGGATAATAATATGAAAAAACATTCTAAATTATTGTTACTTTCAAGCTCGATTTTATTAGCTGGATGTGCTTTTAATGCAAAAGTTAATCTTTTTGATCTCATAACAGGTGGGTCAGGTTCTTTATTTAAAATTGAAAGTTTTAATGATAGTCTATCTGAAGTATTTCAATCAACTTCGTATAAAAGAATTTATGCTAAACAAAAAAAGGTGAATAAAAACCTACTTTTTGGAAAAGAATGGACTTGTAAAGAAGAAACTGATGATAATACTATATTTTATAATACAAAAATAAAATTTTTTCCTAATGGTTCTTTTATTGAAAAAGGACTAATGACCTACCCTGTTAATGGTAAAGAGCTATCATATAGACTTACCAATGGTAAAGGGAAATGGCATATTGAAGAAGGCGTGCTATATATTAAGCCAAGCAAACAATATTTTGATAGTATCAAAAAAGCTCATAGTTCTAAAGTTGCTAGCAACATAAGAACTAACCCTAAATTAAAAAATATCGATGATAAAGTATTTTACAAACTTAAATCAGCTTATGATCCTAAACATATTGTGGCTCGAGATATTGTTAATTTAACTCCTGGTTTACTAATAAATGAATATTATGCTTTATCAGATAATATAAAAGATGCCTTTAGATTCTATCGTACTATCAAAAAAAATCCAAAAGAAAAAAATAAATTTTTAGATATTATTATAAGAAATCTTGCCAAAGAAGGAACAAAAATAACTAGAGAAGAACTTGAAACAAAATTAATGATGCATAAAGGATTTGATTCTTCAAATACTGTTTGCTCTCAATAATTTTATAAACTATTAAGTGGTGTAATTTACACCACTTTTTCTTTTGAGAATATAAAACATTTAATGTTAAATTTTATTGAAAAAATGACAAAAAATAGCTATATTATGCAATCATTTAATAATAAATAAGAATCAATGAAAAGTATCATCAGTTTATTTACTCCTAAAGATAAAATAGATTATAAGACTGAAATTTTATCAGGATTAACCGTTGCATTAGCCCTTGTGCCTGAAGCCGTTGCTTTTGCGTTAATCGCAGGATTGCCACCACTTACAGGGCTTTATGCTGCCTTTATGATGGGATTAGTTACCGCAATTTTAGGCGGTCGCCCAGGTATGATTTCAGGAGCGACAGGAGCTGTTGCCGTTGTTTTAGTTGCTTTGGTAAAAACTCACGGTATTGAATATGTGTTTGCCACGGTAATTTTAGCAGGAGTTTTACAAATTTTAGCAGGAGCATTTAGACTTGGAAAACTCATTCGCCTTGTGCCACACCCTGTGATCTTCGGCTTTGTAAACGGCTTGGCTGTCGTGATTTTCTCTGCTCAATTAGTACAATTTCAAGATGCTAGTGGCAACTGGCTTAGCGGAGTCGCACTTTATTCATTTTTAGGACTGGTACTTTTAACTATGGCAATTATCCACTTTTTGCCAAAATTTACAAAAATTATACCCGCTTCACTTGCTTCAATTTTAATTGTCTTTGCTATTGTTGCCATTTTTGGTATGAATACTAAAACGGTTGGTGATTTAGCCTCAATTCAAGGCGGTTTCCCACCATTTCATATTCCTGATATTACTTGGAATTTAGATACCTTAATAGTAATTTTCCCTTATGCTGCTATCGTTGCTAGTGTTGGTTTAATTGAAAGTCTATTAACCTTAAACATTGTTGATGAAATCACTGAAAGCCACGGAAAAAGCAATAAAGAGGCACTTGCTCAAGGATGTGCTAATATTCTTTCAGGCTTCTTCTCTGGAATGGGTGGCTGTGCGATGATTGGACAGTCTCTTATCAATATTTCAAATGGAGCAAGAGCTAGAATTTCAGGAATTGTAGCTGCCATTATGTTGCTAGTATTCGTTGTTTTTGCAGCTCCTTTAATTGAAAAAGTACCAATGGCTGCTTTAACAGGGCTTATGATTATGGTTGCTATTGGAACTTTTGAATGGGCAAGTTTACGTGTTTTGACAAAATTTCCAAAGTCAGATATTTTAGTAATGATTTTAGTAACAATGGTTACTATCATTCTTCATAATCTTGCATTAGCGGTTATTGTTGGCGTTATTATTGCTGCACTAGTATTTGCTTGGGACAATGCAAAACATATTCGAGTAGTACGTTATTTTGATGATAAAGGTATTCGTTATTATGAAGTAAATGGACCTTTATTTTTTGCTTCAACTACACAATTTTTAGGAAAATTTAAAGTAAATAGTGACCCTATGGAAGTTATTATTGATTTTAAAAATAGCCGTGTTGCTGATATGTCTGCGATTGAAACCTTAAATAAACTAGTAGAACGTTATCAAAAACTTGGCAAAAATGTGCATTTGCGTCATTTATCAAAAGATTGTCGCAAACTTATTAAAAATTCTGACCGCTTGGTTGATGTAAACTTTGTTGAAGATCCAACCTATAAAGTTATGCTTGATGATTAGTTATTTAGATCATACATATTAGGTGTATGCCATACGCCACTACTATCTAAATATAAAATGTAAGTATAAAGGACAAAAATAAATGGCTACTTATAAAATTAAGTAGCCATTTTTTATTATTGAGCTGATGATAGACGTTTGTGTTGTAACATCAGGTATAAACAAATAATTAACTCTAAAATACCTGTATATAAAAATAAATTTTGTAAGAACACTAAACTATGGTTAAGACTCAATATTTTCACTAAATAGGCTACTAATAATACAGAAATAGGATAAAATCCTTGAGCAATTAAACGGCGAAAACCTAATAATGATGCTCGTTTTTCTTTTGGTGTTTCTTGTACCCATAACATTTGGTTTGCCATATTACCGATAGGTATTAACATATGACGAATACCAACAAATAAAGCAAACAGCCATAAGATTTCTGAATAAGAAACACATATTCTTCCGAAAACGGCACAAAGAATAGATGTAATAGCGATTAACATTAAAGGTGGTATTTTAAAATTTTTGATTGATAAAAAAGTTCCACCGAAAGCACAAAGTGCAATAATAAAATTAAGAGTACTTAAGGTTTCTTTTCCACTACCAAAACGCATTAGAGCAAAAGCTGTTAAAAATGCTGCTGAAATTCCTGTAGTTGCATTAAAAATCGTATAAAATAACAAAGATGAGCGAAGATAAATATTGTTACGCACAAAATCAAAAGAAGATTTTATATTGATTTGTCCACGAGGCACAACTTTAGCTGCTAAATCCTTATTAACTACTGATTGTAATTTAAAAGTACAAATAAAAGCAATTACGCACATAACAGTTGTTGCAATCGCTATACTATTGATAGCTACTACTCCGTATAACAAAGCGGCAATAACAGGTGAAAGTAGCCCTACCCCTCTATTTATAAAACTTCTAAATGCTAAAGCGATACGTAAATGTTGTTCTTTAAAAACTTCTGTAATTAGAGCCATCATTGACATACCATTGAAAGACCCAACTACTGATGAAATAGTGATAAAACTTAAAATAACAACAACCGTGCTATCCCCACCAACAAAAAATATCAATAAAAAATTCATTAGGGTAAAAATCACATAAGAAAGTTGAATAATCTTTATTCGTCCAAAAGTGTCAGCAATTTTTCCAGCGATAAAACTTAAATAAATATTTGGAGCTATGCCTAAAACAATTGAAAGTGCCATTAACGATGAACTTTGTGTACGCTCAAATAGCGTTAAACTAAAATAAAAGTTCAAAACACCTAGAGAAAGAGTAAGCAATGCTTCTACTACTATCCAAATAGCTATTATCATATTATTCTCCAAATAAATTTATAAGGATAGTTAAAATATCAAATAAACATTATTTTTGCAACATTTTTTAACTTTTTGTTAAAAAGTTAAGTGCAGAAATAAAAAAATACCGCTTGATAGCTTAATCAAGCGGTTTAATTTTTGTATAAATTTACTAATTATCTAACATTATTTTTTGTAAAGATAGTTTGGTAAATCTTCAACAGTTGGACAGTTTAATTGCTCCATAACTTGTTGGAACTCACGTTTTAAGATCCAAGCAGCTTGATCGCCACCTTTAGCTCCTAATGCACCTGTTCCAAACATAAATGGACGACCAGTGAAACAGAAATCTGCACCACAAGCCATTGCACGAGCAATATCAACACCATTACGGAAACCACTATCCATCATAATAGTAATTTGACCTTTGAATTTCTCAACGATTGGGTGAAGAGTTTCAATCGCACTAGGACCTGCATCTAATTGACGACCACCGTGGTTAGAAACGATAACACCATCTAATCCTAAATCAACACAAGTTTGTACATCTTCAACACTTGCAACACCTTTAATAACGATTTTACCTGGCCAAATTTCTTTGATTCGTTTAATACGATCAACGGTTAATTTACCATCAAAGAAATCATCCATAAATAAACCTAATTGGCGTAAATCCATACCGCCTGGCATATATTTTTCAAGTGTTTTGAAACTTGGCATTCCACCAGTTTTAATACCATTTACTCGTAATGACTCTAATGCCCAAGTTGGGTGCAATGCTGCATTGATGATATTACGAGGCATCATTTTTGGTGGCATTCCAAAGCCGTTGTAAATATCTTTTGGACGATAACCAAAAGTTGGTACATCTGATAATAAGCAAAGAACACGACAGCCATTATCCCACGCACGTTTTAAGATATCTTCACGGAACTCTTTATTTTTAGGATAATAAAGTTGGAACCAGAAATTACCATTAGTGATTTGAGCACACTCTTCAATCGACATAGTGGTAACTGTTGAAAGCATAAATGGAATGTTAAAATCAACAGCTGTTTTCGCAAGAATTTGTGAAGCACCTGGCCACATTAAAGATTGTAAACCAACTGCTGTAATACCAAATGGAGCTGCGTAAGTTTGACCAAAAAGCTCTTTAGTGATAACGTTATCACGTTTTTCAGTAAGATAGGTTGGCATAAGTTTGATATTACGAAGATCAGCAGTATTTCTTGTTACGTTCAAATCTTCATTACAACCTTCAGTTAGGTATTCATACGCAAATTTTGGCATTCTTTTTTCAGCACGACGGCGTAAATGCTCAATACTTGGATAGTTAGTGTTTAATGTAAAACTCATAATATTTTCCTTATTGAAATAAGGGGGCGTATCCCCCTTTTGAAAAAATATAGCTATATTATACGTTAAAGAATAAAGGAATTACAAATAACGCACATAATGCTGCAATGATACCATAAATAAACATTGGTACAAAGGTTTTCTTAATGATATTACCTTCTTGATCTTCAAGCCCTACTACAGTAGATACTGCGATAATATTGTTTAAACATACCATATTACCCATTGCTCCACCAACAGATTGTAGTGCTAATACAAGCGTTACTGATAAACCTGTTGAAGTTGCAGCAGCCATTTGCATACCACCGAATGTTAAGTTAGAAACGGTGTTAGAACCAGAGAAGAACGCACCTACTGCACCTAAATACGATGCAAAGATTTGCCAGTATTCACCTGTTGTATTTGCTAAACCTTTACCAATAATAGTTACCATTGAGTCTTGTTCAGCTCCACCAATTTTCATAAACGCTACCATTACTAAAGCACCTAATAATGCTAAAAATGGTTTTTTAACTTGGTTTAATGTAGTTCCAAAAATATTTCCTACTTTCACAATTGCTTTTGGATACAGAACGAAAGAAAGTAATACGGTTACTACAAATGGAATTAATGCTGGAACATAAAGTAATTTATAACCACCTGATACACCAGTGTCAAAAATATTTGCTAATTTGAATACTAACCCTTTACTAATAGTGAAATCACCGAAATAACCAAGATTAGTTGAAATCCATTCTGCACCGTTAGTAAGCATTGCTTTAAATGGCAATTGTTTAATACGAGTGATTACTAAAATACCAATTAACATTCCTGTTGGTGCTGATGCTTTAAATAATTCAAAGAATGAAACTTGTTCTTTCTTTTTACCTTCAGCTGTTTTTTCTAAACCAAAACCAGTGTTTGCAACAAGAACAGAAACTAATAAACCAATAGCCCCTGCAATTAATGATGGGAATTCATAGTTTACTTGAGCAATTAAGATATAAGGAATCACACAAGCTAGAATACTTACGTAAATAAACACAATATTAGCACGGATTTCTTTCCAAGTTACTGCTAAACGAAGTGCAATTAAAGGAATAATAAATGCTGCAATAGTATGCATTAAAGCAGTCATTGAACCAATTTCTAAAATTTGGCTTTCAGTTAAACCAAATGGTCCAAAACCAAACCAAGTTGGTGTTCCTACCGCACCAAATGACACTGGTACAGAGTTCATTACTAACGCTAATAATGCAACTTTTAAAGGATGGAAACCTAATCCCACTAAGATAGGAGCTGCAATTGCCGCTGGCGTACCAAAACCTGATGCACCTTCAACCATAAATGCAAATGCCCAACCGATAATCATAAGCTGAGCTACTGGGTTTGAACTAATGTTACCAAGCCATTTACGCAAGGTATCCATTGCTCCAGAGACTTCCATAAATCGGTTAAATAAAATCGCACCAAAAATAATAGTAATTGGTGTTAATGTTGAAATAACACCTTTTACAACGTTAGCGTGTAAAAGCGTGAAAGATGTTCCAAAGTATAGTTTTTGGATAAAATAAATAATCAATGCTGTTAAAGGCAAAGCAATATAAGATGGAAGTGCATTTTTCTTAACCATTAAGTAAATTAAAAGCACTATTGGCATTACACTTAAAAAAAGCGCCATAAAAGTCTCCTTAAAAATTTTCAATAACGCTTCATTATAAAACTTATAACATTTTTTAACAAACATAAAACTTAAAAAATGCGAAGAATATCACACTTTTTCAAATTATTTATTTTAATAGACTTTTTTTTATCCACTATCTGTTTTTTTACATTCTTAATTCAATTACATTATAAATTAATTAATTAATTTATAATTAGTTTGTAAAAATAGCTTTTAAAACTGATAATTTAGAGTACTTTTAAATGAAAATGTAAAAGTATATAATGAAGATTGTAATATTTGTTTTAAATTAACTATAACATAATATTAAATATATAAACTAAAATTAAGGAAATATAATGTTATCAATTCGTCAGTTAAAATATCTCATAAAAATAGTTGAACTAGGATCAATGAATGAGGCTTCAAAGCAACTTTTCATTGCACAGCCAACACTTTCAAATACCATTAAATCACTTGAATCTTATTATGGAATTTCTATTTTTAAGCGCTCGACAAAAGGAGTTATTTTAACTGATGAAGGCGTTGAATTTTTAACCTATGCAAGACAAATTGTCGATCAAGTCGATCTTCTTAATGCAAAATATCACAATAAAAATCAGCCTCGTCGTCTGCTTTCTATTTCTTGTCAGCATTATGCTTTTGCCGTGCAAGCATTTTCTGATTTAATAAAACATTACGATCAAGATGAATACGATTTTTCATTACGAGAAACGCAAACTAATAGTATTTTTGAAGATCTAACTTCCTTTCGTAGCGAAGTTGGTATTTTATATATCAACGATTTTAACAAACAGGTATTACAAAAGAAATTCAAAGATAATAATTTAGAATTTGTACCACTTTTTATTGCAAAGCCTCATATTTTTATTAGCAAATATCACCCATTAGCACAAAAACATTCGGTAAATTTAGAAGATTTAGAAACGTATCCTTATTTATCTTTTGATCAAGGAAAAAATAATTCTTTTTATTTTAGCGAAGAAATTTTATCAACAGTTTCTCATAAAAAATCAATAATGGTAAGCGATCGTGCGACTATTTTTAATTTAATGATGGGCGTTAATGGCTATACCATTTCAACGGGAGTAATCAGCAAAAAACTCAATGATGAAAATATCATCTCTGTACCTCTTAATATTGAAGATGAAATGACTATCGGCTATCTTAAACATAAACAAGCGTTATTATCACCGCTTGCACAAGAATATTTAAAATATTTAAAACATTATATTAGTGAATATGGATTTGAAATTTTAGAAAAAAATGATAAAAAATAGACAAAAAAATAATGATGAAATTTCTTTCATCATTATTTTTATTTCAGAAAATTTAATTATTTAAGTTTTCTTGCTCTTCTAATTTTTTTCTCTTCTGCAATAGCCACAAAAGAAAGTAAAATAATACAAACGATGGTTGATGTTTGTAGTGCCACGAAAGTTCCTTTCCAGCCAGTTAAACCAAAAATTGGATAGCCATCTGCAATCATACCTAAACCTAATTTAGCGAAACTATCACCGATTAAGTATGCAAACGTACCTTTAACACCATCAGCTACTGCAATTGCTCTTTTAGGAACAAAGTTTGTTGCTGAAACACCTATCAATAACTGTGGTCCAAATACCAAGAAACCTAGTGTAAATAATGAACCTGTAAATACTAAATAGTGAGTTGCAAATTGATAAAATTCTAAAGTAAATATAATCAGTGTTAATGCAATAATAGCAACAAATGCACGACGACCATTTGCAAGATCTGATAAATATCCCCACAAGAAAGTACCGATTAACGCACCAATTTCAAATAGAGCAAAACCTGATGTTGCAACCTCTTTTGAAAAACCTAATTTCTCATAACCATACACAGGTGACCATTGGTCAATACCGATACGAATGATATAAAGGAAAATATTAGCAAAGCATAATAACCAAATAACTTTGTTTTTTAAGATATAGCGAATAAAAATTTGCCATTTAGTTAATTGTTCTTCTTCTACCGCTTTATCTTCTTCACTCGTTGGCTCTTCAAAAATTTCTTCGGCAGTTCCAAGTCCATAAGCTTCTGGTGAATCTGAACCGTAACGCAGCCCAAAGAAACCAATAATCAATGCAATAATTGATGGGAATACAAACATTCCGATAACGTGTCCATTAAAGAATACATTAGCACCAACAAGAGCAACACCTGCTGCCATTGCACCACCTGCATTGTGAGAAATATTCCAAAAACCTAAATAAGCTCCACGTTTTTTACGAGGTGTCCATTTAGTAATAGTAGAATAACTTGAAGGTCCTCCTGTACTTTGGAAAAATCCACTTAAACTATAAAAAGCAACCATTAAATAAAGAGCAATACTACCACCACCCATACTTAAACTAAATCCAAGCATACAAAGAGCTGATAGAATAAGCATAAATGGTAAGAATTGTTTAGTATTTTTACCATCAGCATAATAAGAAACAACGGTTTTACCGATACCATAAGCAACAGAAAAACCAACCCCAATTAAACCAAGTTGTGTTTTGGTTAATCCGTAAGTTTCGATCATATCGTTTTGAGCAACGTTAAAGTTTTTACGAATTAAATACATTGCCAAATAACCAAAAAATACTACCAAATAAGATTGCATAAATGGTTTAAACCACATTTTTCTTCGCTCTTCAACAGGAATATCCAATGTTGGCTTGCGAACAGCCTCTAAAAATTTCAACATAATTTACCTCCGTTTCATTAAAAATAAGTGTCATATACTACACTATTATCAATATAAAACTTATGGTTATTTTATATTTTAGGTTTGTTAGCTCTTAAATTGCTCTTGTTGTTTTTTTTTTTGATCTTTTTGTTACAGATATTTAACCGCTATTACTTTATTCTTACCTATATATAGACAGCCAGTATTGAAAATATTAATTATTAATCTTTTCTGAAAACATTAGCACAAAAGATAATTTTTTAGTAAAATAGCATTATATTTTATTTTTTATTACGGATTTTTTATGAGAAAACAAGAACTTTTTCCACAGGAACAAAATAAAACAAGAACTCGTTTTGCACCATCACCAACAGGATATTTGCACGTAGGCGGAGCAAGAACAGCACTTTACTCTTGGCTTTATGCAAAGCATAATAACGGTGAATTTGTACTTCGTATTGAAGATACCGATTTAGAGCGTTCAACGCCACAGGCTACCGAGGCAATTTTAGAAGGAATGGATTGGCTTGATTTACGCCACGATTTTGGACCTTATTATCAAACTAAAAGATTTGACCGTTATAATGAAGTTATCGATCAGATGCTTGAAAAAGGGCTTGCTTACTATTGTTTCCATACCAAAGAAGAATTAGATCAGATTCGTGATGAGCAGATGGCGAATAAACAAAAGCCAAAAGCACCAAGAACCTATCGTGATTTACCGATTGCACAAGCGATTGAAAAAATTAACAACGGTGAAAAAGCAGCAGTTCGTTTTAAAAATCCATTAGAAGGCAATGTGGTTTTTGATGATAAAATTCGTGGTGAAATTTCAATTTCTAATGATGAATTAGATGATTTAATTATTCGTAGAACAGATGGTAGCCCAACTTATAATTTCTGTGTGGTAATTGACGATTGGGATATGGGTATTACCGATGTTGTTCGTGGCGAAGATCATATCAACAACACACCTCGACAAATCAATATTTTACGAGCATTAAATGCACCTGTGCCACATTATGCACACGTTTCAATGATTTTAGGTGATGATGGTAAAAAACTTTCAAAACGACACGGAGCGGTGAGCGTTATGGAATATCGTGATCAAGGTTATTTGCCAAAAGCATTGGTAAATTATTTAGTTCGTTTAGGTTGGGGTGATGGTGATCGTGAAGTGTTTTCAGTTGATGAAATGATTGAAGCCTTTGAATTAACCCACGTTAGTAAATCTGCAAGTGCGTTTAACACTTCAAAACTAAATTGGTTAAATCATCATTATATTAAAACTGAACCAACAGATGAAATCATCAAGCATTTAGAATTTCATTTAAACGCATTAGATCTAGCGGTTGAAAAAGATGAGAAATTAGCAAAAGTTGTTGATTTATTGCGTGAGCGTTCAACAACCTTAAAAGAAATGGCTCAAAGCATAGCGTATTTCTATCAAGATTTGCCAAGTTACGATGAAAATGCTGTTAAAAAACATTTTAAAGCAGGTGCTGTTGCTCCTCTTGAAAAATTAACGGAAAAATTGACCGCTTTAAGTGATTTCACTGCGACAAATATTCATAGTATTATGAATGAAACAGCAACAGAACTTGAACTTGGAATGGGTAAAGTTGGTATGCCACTTCGTGTTGCTTTAACCTTTGGTGGACAATCTCCATCAATTGATGCTGTTGCTGAACTTATTGGAAAAGAAAAAGTATTAAGCCGAATTGAAAAAGCTATTAGTTTTATCAAAAATCAATAATTTTTATTGACAAAAATCCTTGAAAAAAGGATAATAGCGAAGATTTGGGGATATAGCTCAGTTGGGAGAGCGTTTGAATGGCATTCAAAAGGTCGTCGGTTCGATCCCGTCTATCTCCACCAATGAATATACTTAATTCTCTATGTATAGCAAAAAACCAACTTTTAGGTTGGTTTTTTTTGTTTTAGAACTATCCCTTAATGATTTTATTCTTTATTTTCTTACTGCAATAGCTTCAATTTCAATCCCAACATCTTTTGGTAGGCGAGCTACTTCAACACAAGAACGTGCAGGAAAATTAGTATGATGATATTCTTTGAAAAATTTTTCATACTCTGCATTTACTAAAGCAAAGTTTTCTAAATCTTTTACAAAAATTACCGTCTTTACAATATCAGCAACAGTTAAGCCAGTCTGTTCAATAATTGCTTTTACATTTTCAAGTGATTGACGAGTTTGTTTCGTAATATCAGATGAAATATTACCAGTTGTTGGATCAACAGGAATTTGCCCTGATGTTAATACCATATTACCGAGATCAACAGCTTGCACATAAGGACCAATCGCTGCTGGTGCTTTTTCTGTATGAATAATTTTTGTCATTTTAATATCCCTCTACTGTAAATAAATTTAATTATAATAATTTTTAAGATCAAAAAATACTCTTTTAAAAAAATTTTTTAATACTAAATATCATCAATTATAAAAAGAATAAATAAATTTATCCTATCAAACCATCTAAAAAATAGTATTTATAACAACCATTATATGTATAAAAAACATTTATTTTCTTGGTGATTTTATTTAAAAGCTATCATTTTATTAAAAAAAATGATAAGTTGTAGGGCTAATAATTTGAAAGGAACTAATTTATGCCAACCAAAAAACACGAACCACGACAATCGTGGTCAAACCGACTGACTTATGTACTAACCGTTGCTGGAGCAACAGTTGGTTTTGGTGCTACTTGGCGTTTTCCTTACCTCGTAGGTGAAAACGGTGGTGGTGCTTATGTATTTTTATTTTGTATTGCAATGATTGTAATCGGAATCCCTATGATTTTAGTTGAAAACGTTATCGGTCGCCGTATGCAAGCAAACTCAATTGACGCTTTTAGTGGTGAAGCCAATGGTAAAACTATCAATCCTCTTTGGCAAATACTAGGCTATATGGGGCTTTTAGGATCTTTTGGAATTATGGCTTATTACACCGTTCTTGGTGGCTGGGTAATTAATTTTATTCAAAATTTAATTTTGGGTAATTTAGATCTTTCATCACCTGTTGATGGTAGTTTAACCAAACAGTTTTTTGAAGATAACATTACAAATGCACCGATTGCTATTTTAATTTGCTCTGCTATTTTTGCTGCGATAAATTACATTATTTTATCAAAAGGCGTTATGGATGGTCTTGAACGAGCCGTACAATTTTTAATGCCAATTTTATTTATTTTCTTAATTATAATGGTTGTTCGTAATGTTACGCTACCTGGGGCAATGGAAGGGATAACATTTTATCTTGTGCCTGATTTTTCAAAAATTACCGCTGATTTATTTATCTATGTATTAGGGCAAGTATTTTTTGCTTTAAGTTTAGGTTTTGGTGTGCTAATCACCCTATCAAGTTATTTAGATAAAAAAGAAAATCTTGTACAAACAGCAACAATTACTGCTGTGTTAAACACTCTTATTGCAGTTGCAGCAGGATTTATGATTTTTCCATCACTCTTTACCTACGGTGTTGATCCAAGTTCAGGGCCAACATTAGTATTCCAAAGTTTACCAATCGTATTTAGTCATATGCCTGGCGGTACTATTTTTGCAATAATCTTTTTCAGCTTATTGATTGTTGCCGCATTAACTACATCATTAACTATTTATGAAGTGCTAGTAACCGTAATGGAAGAAAAATTAGGATTACGCCGCAAAACTGCAATTTTACTAACTGTTATAGGTATCTTTATACTAGGAAATATTCCATCTGCATTATCTGATAATCTTTGGAAAGATATTACTATTTCAGGACGCAGTATTTTTGATACCTTTGACTATGTAAGTGGTAATATTCTCTTTGTTTTAACCGCTTTAGGCGCTGCTATTTTTGTAGGATATGTACTTAAAGATGAAGCTAAAAAAGAATTAAATGCCTCACCATTATTTACTAGTATTTGGTTTAATTACGTAAAATTTGTAATTCCTGTAATTATTTTAGTAATTTTCTATAATTCACTGTAATATATTAAAAGGGAGTATTTAAAATACTCCCTTTTTTACAGAACTATAGTAAATTAAGTTAGAATCAACACTAAAATGTTTAAATGGTAGCAACTGTGTTCTAACTTAAAAAAGTTATTCAAATTTAACCCACAGATTCTGTGGATAAATGATAATTTGCATTCCATTTCTCATTGCGTTTAATT
>PDWI01001921.1_pt1 | contig 49296 bp, 26 predicted proteins | sample 1430891 | NCBI WGS metagenome assembly PDWI01 (sample SAMN01162508, study PRJNA174530) | Oral metagenome, whole genome shotgun sequencing project. | biome: Marine environment; feature: Marine mammal; material: Swab sample of the gingival sulcus; isolation source: swab sample of gingival sulcus...
TTATTTTTTTCAAATATAGCTATATTTAGATAAAATAGTGAAATATATAAAAACAGGTCTTAGAAAGGTTATTCTAAAACCTGTTTTGTCTACAGTCTGGACATCATACAAAAGTATGGTGTTTTTTATATTTTAAAATCTCTTGCTATTTAGCTTAAATAGTTTTAATATTAATCATAGGACTCTTATTTATAAATTTGAATAATAAGACTTCAAAAAACTTTGATAAAGGAAAATATAGATGAAAAAAATAAGAGCTGTATTTGTAAGGCATGGACTTTCTGTCTATAATGATGAGGGCAGGATTGCAGGCAGAGTAGATGTTGGGCTTTCAAATACAGGAATAGAAAGACTGATGAAGATTAGGGAAGAAGATATTTTTCCTAAGACTGACTTATATTTTTGTACTCCACTTAAAAGAACTAGAGAGACTGCTGAAATTTTATTTGAAGATGTTGATGAATTCGTAGCATTAAGTGAGTTTATGGAACTTGATTTTGGAGATGTTGATGGTGTTTCATATGAAAAAATAGACCTAAGTAGGCTTTTTAAGGACTGGCATGATGGTATAGATAGGGATAATATAGAGCATATAGATGACTTTGCTACTAGGATAAATACAGCAATACACGGGATAATAAGGGAGACTTTATCTAAGGATAAGACATCATTTACCCTTATTAGTCATAGCTGTGTTATGAGACATATAGTACATTATTTCAAGCCTATGGAAAGGAAGGAATTTCTTAAATTCCGTACTATAAACGGTAGGGGTTTTGTGATTGATATTGACTATGATGAGAAAGAAGATAAGATTTTAGACTTTGAAATAGAGTATTTATAGTAAATAGTCTAGCTAAAAGTATGAGCAAGTGACGTGTTCAAAGAGATAAATGCTTTGGATAAACTACTTTAATGTGAGGAAATTATGGAAAATTTGAAAAAAATGACGACTGAAATGAGAAATGAAAATTCAGTGAATATGGATGATATGACTAGTTTAGAACTTGCTAAACTCATTAATTCAGAGGATAAGAAGGTGGCCTTTGCTGTAGAGCAGCAGCTAGAAAATGTTGCAAAGCTTGTAGACCTAGCTACTAAGTCCTTGAAGGAGGGGGGCAGGATTATCTATATTGGTGCAGGCACTAGCGGTAGGCTTGGAGTAGTAGATGCCTCTGAGTGTCCACCGACCTTTAGTACGCCTCCAGAGCAGGTAGTAGGTCTTATAGCGGGTGGTAATACAGCCATGTTTAAAGCTGTAGAAAACGCAGAAGATAGCAAGACCTTAGCCAAGGAAGACTTAATTGAAATAGATTTTAATAAGGATGATATTCTCATCGGTATAGCTGCCAGTGGTCGTACACCTTATGTAGTACATGGTCTAAGATATGCTAGGGAAGTAGGGGCGAAAACAGGCTCTATAGTATGCAATACCTCTAGTGCAGTGGCTAAGGAGAGTGATGTAGCCGTAGAGGTAGTGGTAGGTCCAGAGGTGCTTACAGGTTCTACTAGGATGAAGTCGGGAACAGCCCAAAAGATGGTATTAAATATGCTTTCAACTATAAGTATGATAAATATTGGTAAGACTTATAAGAACTATATGGTTGACCTGTGCCAAAGTAATGAGAAGCTAGAACGTAGGGCTATCAATATGGTGATGGAAATAGCTTCTTGTGATGAGAATCTAGCTATAGATTATTTAGAAAAAGCTGATGGAAGTGTTAAACTAGCCATTACTGCTCTTTTGGGAGAAATAAGTATTGAAGAGGCTAGGAAGAGACTGGAAGAATGTGGTGGCAAGGTAAAGCGAGCAATTAATATTTAAACTTTCATATATTAGCAGGAGAATAAAGATGACATATAGAGAAATGGTAGGTCAAAGACTTGTCGTTGGATTAAAGGGAAGCAAGATAAATGAAGACTTTGAGGCTTTGATTAGGGATTATAAGATAGGAAATGTTATTATCTTCAAGGAGAATGTGGAAAATAACGAACAGATAAAAATTTTATGTGAAGAAATTCAAGCCTTGGTTAAGAAACATACCAATATGCCGGCTTTTATAAGTATAGACCAAGAGGGTGGCATGGTTACTAGGTTGGAAGATGATGCTGTAAATATCCCTGGAGCCATGGCGATTAGCGCTACATCTGATCCTAGTAATGCTTATATGGCTGGGAAAATGACAGGATACCAGCTTAGAGAATTAGGTTTTAATATAGATTTGGCCCCTGTTGCAGATATTAATTCTAATATGGATAACCCTGTTATTGGAGTTAGGAGTTATGGAGATAGTCCAGAGCAAGTTTCAGACTTTGCCTGCCAGATGTCTAAGGGTATAGAGGAAGCAGGTGTACTTTCTGTAGGAAAACACTTCCCAGGTCATGGTGATACCAATGTGGATTCACACCTAGGACTACCAGAGATAGATAAGGCCTTAGATGAGCTAAAAAAATGTGAGCTAGTACCCTTTAAAGACCTTATTAATTCAGGCATTTCCGCGATTATGACAGCACATATTCTCTTTCCACAGATAGAGAGCACTGGCGTACCTGCTACCATGTCTAGGAAGATTATCACAGATATATTGAAAAAGGAACTTGGCTTTGAGGGATTGGTGCTTAGTGACTGTATGGAAATGAAGGCAATTCAGGATTATTATGGTACAGTGAATGGGGCAAGGAAGGCCTTGGAAGCTGGAGTGGATTTGATATTCATCTCGCATAGTTCTAGCCTGGCTAGAGAGGCATCTGATGAACTGGTAAGAGCCCTAGAAAATGGTGAACTGGACTTAGTAGAGTTTGAAGCATCACTTGAAAAGATTATAAGAGCTAAGGAAAAAGTAGAAAAAGTATTTGAAGAAAAACTTGTCTATGATTATGAGAAAAATTTAGAATTTTCAAGGGCATTAAGCAGGAAAAGCATAAGCCCTCTTAAATTTAATGCCAAAGACTTACCTGACTTGGGTGAAGACCCTTTATTTATAAGTCCAAAGGCATTTAGGGCAACAAATGTTATGAATATAAAGGGAAGGGAGCTAGATTTTGCTGCCCACATGGAAAAGGTTTTTGGTGGAAGTTCTATTACAATTAGCAAGAATCCAAGTGAGGAAGAGATAGAAAGAGACTTTGGAGCTGACCTAGACTGCACTAGTATAGTTATGGCTAGCTATAATGCCCACTTATATGAGGGACAAAGAGAAGTGATTAAGCATTTGGCAAAAAAGGGAAGACCATTTATATTGGTGGCTCTTAGAAATCCCTATGATTTAATAGATTTACCAGATGGGATATATGCTATAGCAGCTTATGAATATACTAAGCAGAGCCTAGAAGTCATGGAAGAAGTATTTAGACATGACTTTGTAATGAGTGGAAGCCTGCCTATTAAGGATAGTTTTGGGCAGAACTAATTTAAAGTTTGGAAAGAAGGTAGTAAAATATGGCATATATTAGATGTGATTTTAAATCAGAACTTCTGGATATGAATACTTCCATGATAGTTCTTATACCAGATGAGATAGAAGATGTGAAAACAGCAAAGCTAGTGTATTTGCTACATGGTTTATCTGACAACTGTACTGGATGGACTAGGTATACTAGCGTAGAGAGGTATGCTAGGGCCTATGGTGTAGTAGTTGTTATGCCAGAGGTACAAAGAAGCTTTTATACTGATATGAGGCATGGCATTAAGTATTTTAGCTTTGTTCATGATGAGCTTCCTAGCATACTTAGTAAGTTCTTTGGCTTGAGCTCTTCGCCTGAGCAGACTTATATTATGGGTCTTTCCATGGGAGGCTATGGTAGCTTAAAATGTGTTTTAAATAGACCTAAGAGCTATGCTGGGGCAGCTGCATTTTCTGCTGTTACAGATATTAGGAAGTGGTTTGAAAGAGCTGGCGACTATGGATATTCTAATGAGATAGTAGCCCTTTTTGGACATGATTTAGGTGTACCTATAGAAGCTGATTTATTTGCCTTGGCAGAGGGGATTGAAACAGGAGACTTACCTAGGCTTTATATGGCTTGTGGTAGAGAGGATGAGCTTTTATCTGATAGTGATAGGATAGCAAAGATTCTTGAGGAGAAGGATGCAGACTTGCTTTATGAGACTTGGGATGGTATACATGATTGGAAGTTTTGGGATGATGCACTAAGAAAGGCTTTTAAGTATTTTTTTGGATTGAGCTAAGATATGAATATTGTAGTAGGAATAGATGGTGGTGGTACTAAGACCAGGGTATTATGCCGTGACTTAAGTGGAAATACAGTAGGAGAAAAGGATTTTTCAGCTCTTAATATTAATGGCATTAGAGGAGAAGTCTTTGAGGTATTGACTTATGATATTATCAAATATATAAAAGGATTTGGAGACTGTAGAGCTCTTTGTTTGGGTTGTGCAGGACTTAGTAATAAGGACTTAGAGAAGAGATTAGAGACTAGTTTTAGAGCTCAGCAAATCACTAATTATAAGATAGTGGGAGACCAAGAAATAGCCCATTATGGAGCTTTGGCTGGTAAAGAGGGCATAGTAGTAATAGCTGGAACTGGGTCTATAGCATATGGTAGAAGAAATGATGGAAGAGAGGCTAGACTTGGTGGATGGGGGCACATAATTGGTGATGAGGGTAGTGGATATGCCCTTGGGAGAGATGCTCTTAATCTTATATCCAAAGAAATAGATGGATATGGGGATAGGACTTGTTTAAGAGAAATCCTTGCTTCTCAGGTAGGCTTGAGGACTAGGGAAGATATAGTAGCCTATGTATACAAGAATGATAAAAGTGCAGTAGCTAAGTTGGCTCCATTCGTAGATATAGCTGCTAGAGATGGTGATGAGCCAGCTAAGAAGATAATAGAGAAGCATGCTAGAGCTTTGGAGGACTTGCTTTTAGGTGTATATGATAAACTGGAATTCAAAAAAGCTTACTTTAGCTGTTTAGGTGGTATGCTTGAAAACGATACCATCTTAAAAAGGGAGTTTTTGGCTATGGTCGAGAGGTATTATCCGTTTTTTACCTATGTTCCAGCTATAAATAATGCCAGTGTGGGGGCAGTTATGATCGCAGAGAAGATGATTTAGGAGAAGATATGCATCCATTAATTAGATTAATCGAAAAAGATAGCAGACTGGTAGTAGGCATTATGTCTGGGACCTCTGCTGATGGCATAGATGTAGCTTTCTGTAGGATAAGTGGATATGGACGTAATTCCAAGATAGAGCAGCTTGGATTTTACTTTGAGCCTTTTAGCGATGAGGTCAGGGAGAAGATACTCTACCTTGCTACAGGAAATGAGGCTAATGCTGAAGAATTTTGCAAGGCGAACTTTTTATTTGGGCATCTCTATGTAAGGGCAGTAAAAAATGCGTGTACTAAGATGGGATTTAAACCTGAAGATATAGACTTAATAGGTTCTCATGGGCAGACCTTGTGGCATGTGCCTATCGAAGAAGATTATCTGGGTGCAAGTTTTAAGTCGACCTTACAGCTAGGTGAGTTTTCATTACTTGCTGAGGAATTTGCTTGTCCTATAGTGGGAGATTTTAGGGTGCGTGATGTAGCAGGAGGTGGCTTTGGAGCTCCCCTTGTGCCTTATAGTGAGTTCCTTATTTATAGGAGTGAGAGTGAGTGTATAGCCTTGCAAAATATTGGTGGTATAGGAAATGTCACCTGTTTGGAAGCAGGGTGTAAGATGGAAGATGTCTTTGCCTTCGATACTGGTCCAGGTAATATGTTAATAGATGCTGTATATTTTGAAGTTACAGAGGGTGAGTATAGCTACGATAAGGATGGCGACTTCGCTAGTACAGGAACTGTAGATGAGGACATGCTTGAGTTTTTGATGGAAGATGAATATATGAGAACACCACCACCAAAGACTACTGGGCGTGAATACTATGGAGTAAAATATGTAGAAAAAATACTTAAATATGCTAAAGAGCACAGTATAAACGATAGGGATTTGATAGCTACTGTGACAGCCTTTACAGCTAAAACAATAGCCTACAGTGTGGATAATTATTTTAGGATAAGACCAGATAAGCTTATCATTGGTGGTGGGGGAAGTAGGAATAAGACCTTGCTAGCTTATATAAAAGACTTTTTGCCTAATACGGAAGTCTTGTTAAATGAGGACTTGGGCTTTGATAGTGAGGCTAAGGAGGCTGTTGCCTTTGCTGTGCTTGCAAATGAAACCATCTTTGCTAGTTCTAATAATGTTCCAAGCGTGACTGGGGCTGGGCACCCTGTGGTCATGGGTAAGATTAGCCTTTAAACTTACTTAAATAAAAGGCTAAGATTTTATTGTGGGAAATTTGGTATAAATACTATTAATATGGGTAAAATAGTAGTAAAAATAGGGGATATAGTTTATACTGTTAGGGAGAGTGTAAACTTTTAAAGGAGAATAAGAAGAATGATAGAAAGAATAAATAAGCTAGTGGTTTTGCTTTTAAGCTTGTCACTAGTTTTAGTGATGTCTGCTTGTAATGGTGCAGATGTAAATGTAAAAAAAGAAAGTACGGTAGCTAATGAAGCTCAAGAAGATACTGCTTCAAAAGCCACTGTTCAAGAAGCAAAGGCTTATCCTAATAAGCAAATAAATATGATTATACCCTATGGTGCAGGTGGAACTACTGACCTTACTGGGCGTAGACTAGCACTTGCCCTCGAAAAACAATTGGGGCAAGCTATTGTCGTTATAAATCAAGCTGGTGCTTCAGGTTCTATAGCTACCAAGACAGTTCTTGATGCCAAACCTGATGGCTATACTATTTTTTATACAGCGGATTCACTGGGTACGCAAAGAGTGACTGGTTTATCAGACTTTTCTTATGATGATTTTAGCCCTATTATGGCAGTAGTAGATGATCCAAAGGTGATAGTGGTAGCCAAGGATTCTAAATACGATAACTTAGAAGACTTGATAAATGATATGAAGGAAAATAAGGGCAAGGTAAAGATGTCCTATACTGGACCAGGTGGTTCAGGTCATGTCCAAGCCCTTATATATAATAATCTAGGTCTTGATATGGCTCTTACAGCTTATTCAGGTGGAGCGGACTGCATTCTTGCTGTACTAGGTAAGCAAGTAGACTTTACCAATTCTAATTTTTCGACTGTTAGAGACTATATAGAGAGTGGAGACTTAAAGCTATTAGGTATATCTGCTAAAAGTCGTTTAGAAAATTATCCTGATGTGCCGAGTCTGATGGAAGTAATTCCAGAGTCAGAAAAATACTTGGAAAATCCATTTACACCACTTAGTCTGGTAGTAGATAAGGACTGTCCTGATGAGGTAAAGGAAGTCTTAAGAGAGGCTGCACTAAAAGCAGTAGAAGATGAGGATTGGAAAAGTTTTGTAAAAGAAAATTCTCTAAATAAATTATATGAAAAATATCCTACTAGGGCAGATATGGATAATTTTTATGCTGATTGGCAGTCCATGGTATGCTGGCTCTTATGGGATGCAGGTGCAGCCAAAAATAACCCTGCCGACTTTGGCATAGAAAGATTAAGATAAGGTAAATAATTACATAAAATAAGGAAAAGGTATGTATTTAATGAAAAGCAATATAAAAAAAGATAAAATACAAAGCTTGATATTTTTTCTTATGGGTATATCATTATTAATTTACTCTTTAAAAGAGCACCATACCTTAGGTATTTCTTGGGATATATCTCCCTATCTATTTCCGCTTTTAATTAGTGTATTTCTTATTGTTTTGCCTATTATATTATTTTTACAAACTACTAAGCATAATATAAAAGAAGATAAGGGTATGGATGGGAATAATGAAAAAGGACTCGTGTTGGTTTTACTTCTATCAATACTTTATTATTTCTTACTTGCTCATATAGGGTTTATGTTTTCTAGCATAGGATTCTTAGCCCTTTTATTTATTGTACTTGGAGAAAGACGCTGGTGGATGATAGCTACAGTTTCTGTGTTTACTAGCCTTTTATTAGAGGGCATTTTTGTTAAATTATTAAATGTTATGTTGCCATAGGAGAATTAGATGTCTGTAGTAGATGTATTTTCATATTTTTTAGATATACGTTTTGTCCTGCTTGTTTTGGCAGGTTCAGTGGCAGGATTATTTGTGGGAAGCATACCAGGGCTATCAGTGACTATGGCAACAGCCTTGCTCGTATCAGTCACCTACACTTGGTCTAGTCCAGATGCTTTGGCGACCATCATGGGGGTCTATGTCGTGGGAGTATTTGCAGGGGCTATTCCTGCCATACTCATAAATGTACCAGGGGCACCATCATCTGTTCTAAGTTCTTTAGATGGATATCCATTAGCTAAGAAGGGCAAGTCTTATATAGCTCTTAGGTATACTACTATTTATTCTTTTATAGGTAGCATATTTGGATTTTTAGTGTTATGGATTTTGGCGAAACCTATATCAAGTATTGCATTAAAATTTACCCCTATGGACTATTTTCTTCTAGCGTTTTTCGGACTTAGCGCTGTCGGTTCTCTTACATCTAAAAACTATATAAAAGGTTTGCTTAGTGCTGTAGTAGGACTACTTATAAGTATGGTAGGGATAGATTCAGTAATGGGCACAGCAAGATTGACCTTGGGGATAAACGACCTCCAGGCTGGAGTCTCTATAGTTCCTGTATTGGTAGGGCTCTTTGGATTTTCGGAAGTTTTGTCACTTATAGCAAAGGGGGAAATGGATGCCAAGGCTATGGATATAAAGCGTGAAGTAGTGAGTCTAAAAGAACTATTTAAGTATTTTTGGCATTCCTTATATTATTCTACTATAGGAACTATCATAGGTGCCCTGCCTGGAGCAGGTGGTCCTGTAGCTAGTTTTATAGCTTATAGCAGGGCCAATAAATTGGTGAAAAATCCAAGTGTTCCTTTTGGTGAGGGTGCAATAGAAGGCTTGGTAGCTAGCGAGTCGTCCAATAATGCGGTTATAGGTGGAGCTCTTATACCTATGTTATTTTTAGCTATACCAGGTGATGCAGTTACCGCTATTATATTATCAGTTTTTTATGTACATGGACTAAGACCAGGTCCACTTTTCTTAAAGACTAGTGCTGATAGTTTTGCTGCGATTTTGGCAGCTGGACTTATGGCTTGTTTTTTCTTATTATTTATAGGATTTTTGCTAGCACCACATATTAGCAAGATTATTTTAATACCAAAGCGACTCTTGATTCCTGTCATAACAGTCCTTTGTGTAATAGGCTCTTTTGCTTGCAATAATCGTATGTTTGATGTAATACTTATGTTTGTTTTTGGTCTTATAGGTTTTTGGATGAGGAGAAATAGCTATCCTTTGCCGCCTATGATTTTGGCTATAGTTCTAGGTAAGATGATGGATGCTAATTTCCGTAGGGCTATTTCACTTGCTGCTTCAGAAAGCAATAAGATGGTGGCACTTTTTGGGAGACCTATTACCATGCTTCTTCTAGTTCTTATTTTATTTACCATCTTTATGAATACATCTACTTTTATTAAAAGAAAAAGTGATAATTTATAATAATATTATTTTAAATATTTGATGCATTTTACCGCGAGCGTGTGATGTGCCATACGTAATGAAGCTAGTTTAATGTCTATGGGTCAGCGGGGCTGCGAAAATGAGTGGATGTATGGTGCGCACACGCTCATAAGGTAAATGCTTATTATTTTTAATACCAGCCACCATCGGCAGTGATTATTTGACCTGTGATATATGAGGAATTTTCGCTTATTAGAAACAGGACTAGCTTGGAGATGTCACTTCCTGTACCAAAGCGTGAAAGAGGTATCTCATCTAATAGGGCCGATTTTTCCTCATTATCAAAAATATCATTCATCCTAGTATCTATAACCCCTGGGGCTATGGCATTTACCCTTATATTGCTTGGAGCTAGCTCCTTGGCAAGAGCCTTGGTATAGGCGTTAATACCACCCTTGGTCATGGAATAAAGCACCTCCATACTGCTACCACTTGCACCCCAAATAGAAGAAATATTTATTATATTTCCCTCCCTGCTTTTTATCATATCTGGAATAACAGCCTTGGAAAAATTAAACATACCCTTTAGATTGTTTGAAATTAGTGAGTCGAAGTCATCCTCAGAGCAGTCTTGAATAAGTTTATAAAGAGAAGTACCTGCATTATTTATGAGATAAGCTGGACTTCCTAAACTTTGGCAAATATCTTGGTATACTTCTTCTACTCTTTTAGTATCAGCTATATCTAGCAGGTAGTAGGCTGAGTTTACACCTGCTTTTTTGGCGTAATTAGCTAGATCTTTTAGGGCTTTTTCATTAGTCCTACCTATAAGAGCTACTTGTATATTTTCATCTATTAAAGCCCTACTAATAGCAGAACCTATTCCACCAGAAGCACCTGTTATAATAGCAGTTTTTTTCATTGGATTCTCCTTTTTATATTTGAGAATTTAATATTAAAATCCATTTTAATATTTATTTAAAATCTTTGTAATGAATAATACACTTTTTTAGTCTATAATGCAATCTATGGAAAATAATAAGAAGAAAAAAGGAAGAAAAAATTTAATTAAATTAGGGGCTGTAATCGTAGGAATACTAGCCTTTGGATTTATTGCTACTGATTCCAGGATGAAGGTGGTGACTTATGACTATCATTCAGATAAGATAGACAAGCCTTTTAAGATAGCCCATGTTACGGACTTGCATTCCTGTGATTATGGTGAGGGTCAAATAGATTTGATTAGTGCTATAGATGAGGAAAAGCCTGATTTTATAGTGCTTACTGGGGATATTTTTGAGGAGGACTTGCCTGATACAAAGAGTAAGGAGTTTATAGAGGGTGTAAAAGAAAGATATCCCATTTATTATGTTTTAGGAAACCATGAGTATTATAGTGCTAGGGTGCCAGAAATAATAGAATATTTAGAGTCGCAGGGTGTTCATGTTTTGCGTGGAAGTAGTGAAACAATAGAAGTAAATGGAAACGAAATAGTGCTCAGTGGCTTAGATGATGGCTGTAGGGACTGGGTTTATGGAAAGGGTTCTCATCTCAAGCAGATGAAGGACTTGCTTAGTAAAACTGATACTTCCAAGTTCAATTTGCTACTAGCGCATAGACCCTACCTCATAGAAGAATATGCCAAGGGTGGATATGAGCTGGTCTTATGTGGACATAGCCATGGAGGTCAGCTTAGGATTCCATATCTTTTAAATGGTCTTATTGAGCCAGACCAGGGACTCTTTCCTAAGTATGCAGGTGGCAGGTATGAAGTAGGTCGAACTACTCTGATACTTAGCAGGGGGCTTGCTAGAGAATCTACCAGGTTTGTGCCTAGGGTTTTTAATAGACCTGAGTTGGTATTTGTGAATGTGGACTAGTATTATTCCAGGTTTTAAAAGCAAAAGAAATCTAGAAATACCATTAAATGACTTTACAAATACTTAGACTAGAGTATACTGAGGATGAGCTTATAGGCATTTATAGAAAGAAGTCAGGTTAATATAAGGTTTTGAATTCAGTATTTATAAAAAGAATATAATAAAAACATTAAAAATTTGAAATCTCGTTGACTATATCGTAATATTAGAATATAATGATAAAAGATGATGAAAGTGCATTTGTTATGATGTTACTTTCTTAAAAAAATTATTATGATATTTAAATTTAGGAGGATATTATGGCAAAGGTATTTACAGATGCGAATTTCGAGCAAGAGGTGCTTAAATCAGAATTACCAGTTTTAGTGGATTTTTACGCTGATTGGTGTGGACCATGTCAGATGATGGGACCAGTAATTGACAAGCTTGCTGAGGAGTATGAAGGAAAGTTTAACATAGGTAAGGTAAATGTAGACCAAAACGGTACTACTGCTCAGGCTTACAGGGTAATGAGTATACCTACACTTTTATTCTTTAAAAACGGTGAAGTAGTAGACAAGGTGATGGGAGCTGTTGCTAAGGCTACACTTGAGCAAAAAATTAGAATGTATATGGAATAGAGATTTTTACTAAATAAATATTTGTAAAAAGTTCCTTGCAATACGTTGTATTGAAAAGGGGCTTTTTTTGTGCTATACTTTATCTAATTGATACTTGTTTGCAAAATATAGTTTACATATGAAAGAGAATTTACATTAGTAGTAAAGGAGAAGAGAGTTTTATGGAAAAGTATAAGATAGAAAAGGGATCAGTAATGGAGACGCTTATTATTCCGTTATATGGGAAGAAGGAAGCTACAAAGATGTACCCTGATTTATTTAAGGATACTGACTGTGTGGAGCTTTTTGAAAGGGTCGATGTGGAGATACCACATATGTCCAATTTCAAGAGAAAATTAGGAGCTATAATGGCTGGTACTAGGCAGTTTGACCTCGTTAGTGCCTGCAAAACTTACATAAAAACTCATGAAGATGCGACTGTTTTAAATCTAGGTTGTGGACTCGATACTAGTTTTTCTTTCTTAAAGAATGGACGTTTAAAAGGAATTAATATAGATTTTCCAGATGTTATCAAGGTTAGGAACGAACTTTTGCCTGGTAGGAAGGATGAGTTAAATATTGCCTCTGACTTGAATGACTTGACTTGGATTGAGAAGGTAGATTTCGAGACTGAAAAAGGTTTGGTAGCCTTTGCTTCTGGCGTATTTTATTACTTTAAAAAAGAAGAGGTTAAGGCCATAGTTGCTGCCATGGCTGAGGCCTTTCCTGGTGGAAAGCTAGTATTTGATTCTACGAATGCAAAAGGTCTTAAAAAAATGCTTAAGACATGGGCCAAAGGAACCGAAATGGTAGATGTAGCTACATATTTTAGTTTGGAAGATGAGCAGGAGATTATGGCTTGGAGCGATAAGATAGCTCGTGTCACTAAGCGTGGATATATGACTGGATACAGGCCTTTAGATAAGGCTTATGGTTTTTTTGCTAATCTTTTGTTTAAATATGTGGATAAGAAGAACCTTAGTCAAATCATAGAGATAGAATTTAAGAAATAGCAACATTGGCATAAATATTCAAATAAAATTTAATTTATCACATTTAAGTGTTGTGCTTTTATCGATTTTGATTTAGAATAAGGAAGTAGCTGAGAAGCCAAAGAGGAGGTCGTTTATGGATACTTTTATGGAACTTATTAAGAGCAGATATTCGGTAAGGCAATATGAGGAAAAGTTGCTAGCTAAGGAAAAGATAGACTTGCTTCTAGAAGCTGGACGGGTAGCTCCTACTGCAGCTAATCGTCAACCATGTAGATACTTTGTCCTTCAAGGTCCTGAAGAGACTAAGATATTAGATGGTGCGTGCAATTACTTCAAGGCTCCCCTTGTTATGGTTATTTGTACTGATATGAAAAAGGTTTGGAATAGAAAGTATGATAATTATACAACTGCTGATACAGACGCTGGTATTATCACTACTCATATTATGCTTCAGGCTCAAGATATGGGGCTAGGTTCATGTTGGATAGCACATTTTGATCCTCAAAAGGTAAGAGAAGCCTTAAAGCTACCTGAAAATATAGTGCCAGTGAATATTTTGGCCATGGGGCATCCTTTGAGCAAGCCTAAGTTAGCTGATAGGTTTGATAGGGATAGGAAGAAGATAGAAGATTTAGTTTACTTTGGACCTTATAAAGAGTAATAATATAGCTTTAATTTAAAGTGATTTAAGATGCTATGAAGACATATTTTATTAGTAAAATATGTCGGATTAGCATTTTTTTCTTGTATAAGTGTAAAAAAGTTAATAATATGATATAATTAGTATTTAGGGAGATTTTATCTCCTTTTATGTGAAGAATGTAGAAAAGAGGAAATGTTATGCAAAAACTCATTATACCTGAGAATTATAAGTCTTTGATTACAGTTAGGGAGACTGAGGCTGTAATCAAAAAAATAAAGGATTTTTTTCAAAAGGAATTGGCAAAGGAACTGAATTTAGATAGGGTTAGTGCACCGTTGTTTGTACGTCCTGAGACCGGACTTAACGATGACTTAAATGGAGTAGAAAGACCAGTTAGTTTCGAGGTGCTCTGCATAGATAATAAGCGTGTAGAGGTGGTTCATTCATTAGCAAAGTGGAAGAGACTAGCGCTTAAGAGATATGGCTATGATGTAGGCACTGGAATTTACACAGATATGAATGCCATTAGACGTGATGAGGAGACAGGTAATCTCCACTCTATTTATGTAGACCAGTGGGATTGGGAAAAAATTATCAATCAGAGCGATAGAACTATGGATACGCTTAGGGATACAGTTAAGAGGATTTATGCTGCACTTAAGAGGACTGAGTTTTATGTAGCTAGCCTTTATGAACAGATAAAACCTATACTTCCAGATGATATTTATTTCATTACTACTAAGGAATTAAAGGAAAAGTATCCTGATTTTACAGCAAAAGAAAGAGAAGATTCCATTGCAAAGGAGCACGGTGCTGTATTTATTATGCAAATCGGTGATTATATAGATGGAGAGAAGCATGATGGCAGGGCTCCAGATTATGATGACTGGAAATTAAATGGAGATATGATATTATACTATCCAGTGCTTGAGAGGGCTGTAGAAGTCACTTCAATGGGTATTAGGGTTGATAAAGAAGCTCTACTTTATCAGTTGGAGGTAGTTGGTGCAGAAGATAGGGCAAGCCTCCCCTTCCACAAGATGCTTTTAGATGGTGAGCTACCATTTACCATTGGTGGAGGAATCGGTCAGTCAAGGCTTTGTATGTTTATGCTTAAAAAGGCCCATGTGGGTGAGGTACAGGCAAGCATATGGCCAGACAGTATGATAAAGGAATGTGAAGAGAATAATATCTTTTTGTTGTAGACTTTTTTAGCAAATGTGTGTGAAGATTGATAATTTTTTGTATCGCACACATTTTCATTAGGATGCCATATCCATGAGTGAAGCTACGAAGTGGCGCACACGAATGGATTACAGTAGCCATAAAACGGAGAATTATGGATAAAAATGAAGTGAGATTGGTAATGGATAAGCTTTTTAAGCTTCATCCAGGTGCCAAGTGTGAATTAAATCATGAGACCCCCTTTCAGTTGCTTGTAGCGACAGTGCTTTCAGCACAGACTACAGATGTATCTGTAAACAAGGTGACGCCTGCGCTTTTTGAGGCCTATCCTACACCTGAAAAGATGGCGGAAGCTGATATAAAAGATGTAGAAAAGCTTATAAAGTCTATAGGTCTTTATAAGAATAAGGCTAAGAATATAGTTTTGCTTAGCAGGAGGGTACTACATGATTTTGGGGGAATTATTCCCCGGGAAATAAAAGAGCTTACCACCTTAGAGGGTGTTGGTCAAAAGACGGCAAATGTGGTGGTAAGTAATGCTTTTGGGGTGCCAGCCTTTGCTGTAGATACCCATGTTTTTCGTGTGTCCAATAGAATAGGCTTTGTTAGGTGTAAGGATGTAGCTTGCACTGAGAGAACTTTGTGTAAAAAAATAAAAAAAGAGGATTGGATACTGGCTCATCATACGCTTATTTTTCATGGTAGGTATATATGCAAGAGTAGGAAGCCACTTTGTGAGGAGTGTACGGTAACTGAGCATTGTAAGTATTATTTAAGTGAGCAAAAAAAGAATTGCGTATAGATTATCTGTGGGGGAATATATTAATTAAGATAGTTTTATAATTAAGTGATATAGACTTAGGAGGTATAAATGAAGACACCAATGGTAATAGGGATAGCAGGGGGAACAGCTTCAGGAAAGAGCACTATGGTGAATCGCCTAGAAGATATGATTGGGGATCATGTGGTAACCCTTACCCATGATTCATATTATAAGGCTTATGCAGACAAGACATTTGAGGAGAGGGTTAAGATGAATTACGACCATCCAAATGCCTTTGAAACTGATATGTTGGTAGAGCATATCAAGATGCTAAAGAACAACGAGACTATATCATATCCAGTTTATGATTACGTAAATTATACTAGGAGTAGCGAGATAGTAAAGGTCGAGCCTAAGAAGGTCATTATCATAGATGGTATACTTATATTTGAAAATAAGGAGCTTAGAGACCTATGTGATATGAAAATCTTCGTAGATACTGATGCTGATGTTAGGATTATCAGAAGGATATTACGTGATGTAAAAGAGAGGGGTAGAAGTCTGGACTCTGTAGTAAACCAATACTTAGATACAGTAAAGGTTATGCATGAGGAATTTGTTGAGCCATCTAAGAGGTATGCCGATATTATAGTACCAGCTGGTGGATACAACCATGTAGCAATATCCATGATAAGGGATAGAATAAAGGTACTACTAGAAGATAATTCAAAATAAATTATAAATTGAGAAAGAACCTTGAGGTGGAGCTTGAGGATAAAAGGAATAAAATGGAGATAAACACATCCTTAGAAAATTTAACTAAGGCACAAAAATTATTATTATATATAAATTCTAGACAGGGGATATTAGATGATAGGGCAGTTTTTAGCGATGGGACTGAGTTCTACCGCAATCCTGTAGAACCTAGTGAAAACGATGAGATACGTATAAGAATTAGGACTAGAAGAAACAATGTAGATTCAGTCTACCTTAGATTTGGTGAAGAAAAAGAACTGATGAATAAGTGTAGTCAAGATAGTATTTTTGACTACTATGAAGTCACTATTCCACCGATTACAAAGATTTTAGCATATTATTTTGAGCTTCATATAGGGAACTTGATAGTATATTATAATAAAAAAGGGGTAGAGAGGGAGAATGACCCTTACTACAATTTCTTTGTAATACCTAATTATAAGACACCTGATTGGGCAAAGGGAGCAGTGCTTTATCAGATATTCTTAGATAGATTTTATAATGGTGATACATCCAACGACGTTCTTACAAATGAGTATAGGTATATAGGTAGAAATTCCGAAAGGGTAGAGGACTGGTATAAGTATCCCAACCCAGATGGTATAAGAGAGTTTTATGGTGGAGACCTAAGGGGACTTATAGAAAAACTTGACTATTTGGAGGACTTGGGCATAGATGGTATCTACCTTAATCCGATTTTTGTTTCGCCTTCAAACCATAAATATGATATTCAAGACTATGATAATATAGACCCTCACTTTGGTGTGCTGAAACTAGATGAGGGTGAGCTTATTGCTGAGGGCGATGATAATAGTAGGGCTACTAAGTATATATCCAGGGTTACTAACAAGGAAAACTTGGATGCGAGTAATCAGCTATTTATAGAATTTGTAGAGGAAGCCCATAAGCGTGGTATGAAAGTCATCTTAGATGGTGTATTTAACCATTGTGGTTCTTTTAATAAATGGCTAGATAAGGAAAATCTATACTCTGCAGAAAACGGTTATGAGGTCGGAGCAAGATGATAATTGCTATGATGGTTGGTGGGGGCATGATACCCTACCTAAGTTAAATTATGAGGGTTCAAAAGAGCTTTATAATTATATATTGGAAGTAGGTAAGAAGTGGGTGAGTCCACCTTACAGTGTAGATGGTTGGAGACTAGATGTTGCAGCTGATCTAGGATACACCAAGGAATTCAATCATAAGTTTTGGCGTGATTTCAGGAAGGCTGTCAAAGGAGCAAACGCTGATGCTATTATTTTAGCTGAGCATTATGGTGATCCAAGTGACTGGTTACACAAGGGAGACCAATGGGATAGCGTGATGAATTATGATGCCTTTATGGAGCCGATTACTTGGTTCCTTACTGGTATGGATAAGCACTCTGATAAGTATAAGGAGGATATGCTAAATAATTCAGATGCCTTCTTTGGGGCTATGCGACATTACATGTCTAGATTTCATTCTCAGTCTTTATATATGGCTATGAATGAGCTTAGTAATCACGACCACAGCAGGTTTTTGACTAGGACTAATAAAAAGGTTGGACGTACAGGTACTATAGGAGCAAAGGCTGCTGATGAGCATACTGATTTATCAGTAATGATGGAAGCTGTAGCTATGCAGATGACTTGGGTAGGAGCACCGACCATATATTATGGTGATGAGGCTGGTCTCTGCGGCTTTACTGATCCAGATAATAGGCGTACCTATCCTTGGGGAAGAGAAAATGAGAGGCTTATAGACTTACACAAGCAGCTTATCAAATTAAGAAAAGAAAATCCAGTTTTAAAACATGGTTCTATCAAGTTTCTTCATGGAGAGTATGGTGTGCTTTCTTATGGTCGTTTTGATGTAGATGAAAAGATAGTGATAGTAGTAAACAACCTCCCTATCATGAAGGAAGTAAGTGTGCCGGTTTGGGAGATAGGTATAAATTCACATAAGGTTTGTGAGCAGATTTTCGAGACAGCCAATGAGGATTTTATGACTATGGAAGATTATTTTACAGTTAAAAAGGGAAGACTAGATTTGAAAATGAAACCATATAGTTCTAGGATACTTAGGGAGAAAAAATATAAAAATGACTAAGGCTAGAAAAAGGACTTTCTGGAAAATTTTATTTTTGCTTTACCTGTTTTTATTAGCCTACCTATTATTTTTTAATGCTGCTTACGGAAGATTTTCTGGGGAAGCCATACAGTACAATAAGGTCAATTTGATTGCAGGTGGGACCATATCTAGGTATTATATGGCTATGGAGGCTGGAGATATAAGTTTCTGGGTCTTTTTTACAAATATAATAGGGAATATACTTATATTTATACCATTTTGTCCTCTTTTTTACATGGCAACAGGCGGGCATTTTAAACATTTTTATCTTAGCTTTTTATATATACTCATCCCCTTTGCTATAGAGTTTATCCAGTATAAATATGGGCTTGGAGTATTTGATATAGATGATATAGCTCTAAATGCTGCAGGATTTTTTATAGGCTGGGTCTTGGTAGTCAATGCAAAGGCTTTAAAAAATGGTACGGATAAGTCGCTTAAAAAACAAATATAATAGATTATAAGTTAATGTTCAAGAAAAGTGTAAAAATTATACACTTTTCTTTTATATTGTGGAGAAACTTACCGATATATATGTAGAATACTATAGTTTTGCCTAAAGTAAGATTTTATCTGGGCAAAATAAGGAAGTTTTGGAGGATATATGAAGAACTTTAAGAGTTTTATTTTAATAATAAGTGTATTGTTTATTCTTACATCTTTGACTGCTTTTGGAGCAGAAAAGGAACCACTTATTTTTATAGAAAAAAATTATATAGACGATAACTTAGAAATAAAAGATGGAGTAGGCTATAAGGATAAGTATATATTTTTACAAATACCTTTGGAAGAAAAAACAAAGAATGAACTCGTATACAACCTCTTAGATGGTGAAGAAACTCACTTGGAGTTTGAAGAATTTCCTGAAAAATTAGTAGTTAAATACTGGATAAAAAACAAGGCTGGAAATAAGATAGATTTAAGCACTAGGACTTTTACCAAAATAGATTATGAAAAGACACCACCTGAGTGGGTTACACCTGAGGCTGATAAGATACCCTTTGAAGAATCTAGTAATAAAAGGATATTGAAGCTAGATGTAGAGGGAGCTAATATCAGTGAGCACCCTGGTTTTACTATAAATGTAGGTGGTAGTGAATTGAAGTTAAGGTGGGATAGACCTGAGAAGAAAATATCAGTACAAACAGGAAATTATTTCCCAGGAAATATTATGCCAGTTAAGCTTTTTGATGCGAATGGAAATCTAAAAAAAGAGATGTATATCCTTAAATCTTTGGATGGATTTAAAACTACACCTACCCATTATGAAAAGGTAGAACTTAGAGATGCTACACCTCAACATAATCTAACAGGTGATGAGGAAAATAAAAATATAAATCCTTTTTATGAGCAGAATGAAAACGACTACTATAAAAGAATAGAAACAGATGAAAAGTATCAGAATGCAGGTACTAGACCAGGTATAAAAATCCAGTTCAATGAACCTAAACAATGGAGTAAAACTAAGTGGAAGTACGTAGCTGTTTCTGACTTCGATGAGCCGAGTGCAGACACACATGATTTCAAAGATGTAAAGGCTATATTCGAGATAAAAGATGGGGTAAATGGTAAGGGTGCAAATTCCCAGTTTGACTTTAAGCTAAGTGGGGAGGACGGTTTTATAGACCATGCCTCTGAAGAGGGTAATAACGCTGGCGTGAAATACACTGTAGAAGCAGGAGTAGCTACATCTACAGCTCCTGCGACCAAGGTATATACGGTAAATCTGGTACAGGATAAAAGTGACTTAAAAGATAAAGATAAGTTTATGGAATGGAAGGAATTGGAGCCTAGCCATACTTATAAGATGACGGTAGAGTTTGAACCACCTACAAATAATAGGGATAAGTATAGGAAGTATCAGCTTCCATTCTTTGCTCCTAGTACAGAGTATGCTTATACCTATCTGAAATATGATGTTATAAGGATATCCGAAAATGAGGGTTTTCTAAAGATATATCCATATTTTTTGAAAAAGGGTGATATACCAGAGACTGTAGACTACACAGTGCTACAAGATACCAAGGATACAGATGAGATAGACGCAGTAAACAATGTATGGCTAACTACCAGACATAGTAGTGTAAGTGAAAAGGATGAGATTTTTATACCGATAGAATTCGGTAGTCAAGACCATACCAAGTCATATCAGATACTTATGAACTATAGAAATGAAGTCGTTAAATCTCAAGTAGTAATATACAATACTTTGAAGGATACGGATTATCCAGTTTCGACTTCTAGGATAAGAGAAGTAAAGAATCTCATAGTAGTACCTTTTGAGGAAGAAGATGTTAAAGACTACCCTCTTATGGCTAAGTTTAATCTCATATTCAATGCACCTAAAAATAGTGGTAAATATAATGAGTTAGACAAGGTCTTTGAGAGGCTTAAGGCAAACGGTTCTGATGAAGCAATATATTATGAATTATACATAAATGATATACCAGAGGAGAGGCAGAATAATAAGTTTGAGATGATAAAGGTCTTTAAGGTCACTAAAAATGCTGATGATAAGTATGAGATTAATGATGTGACACCACAGGCTAGTCCTGCCTATATAGATCATGCTAATCCACAACAAGATGGTGGGATCAGTGGTTATCAAAAGGGATATAATGCTGGTAATGACCTCTTTAAAATGAATGATATAATCCTTAGTGATAATGTAAGAGAATCAGACTATGGTTTTGTTAGGGTAGTTAAAAATCCTGATGATTGGGATGATGTAGCTAACTTGAATGAAGATCATTATTCACTCGGAACTAATCCAGCGGAGATAGCGAATGATTCTATAAACTTCCTTAGAATAAAAGCAGTAAGCTATGTGAAAAATCCTGATGGAACAAAGTTAATAAGAAAAGAAAGTGATAGTAGTATGCCATACAGCATTTCACTTTCTGATAGTACCATGAGGGTGCCTATAGTAGACGAGTTTTCCTATAAGCCTTTCTATGATAGTGCCAAAAAAGGTGGTAGCATAGAATTAGGAGTAGAGATAAATCTTGAAAGAAAGAAAGACTATATAGAAAAAATGCTCCTACCTGTAGGAAAGCTATTAAATGCTAACAAGGGTGCAGTATATAGGGTATTCATTTCTGGTGATAAGGCTAAGATAAATGAAAGCTTAGAAAAGCCTGCAAATTCCATAAAACTAGAGGGTAAGAGTAGTGGTACTATTACGGATGCCAATGGTTTGGGTATACCTTTTATCGAGCTGAAAAAAGAAGAAGCAGAAGCTCTTTTTGCTGAGGATGGTAATGACAAGGTCTTTTACATAGACTTATATGCAGAGGAAGTAAAGAATATAAATGAATTTCATATAATACTTAGAGGTTTAGAGCAAAAAAGGGTGGTATACCTAGCGACTAAGACTATCTATAATATAGAAGATAAGGATACGGGGGCTAATAAGGAAGCCAGGTATTCTAAGCTTAGCAAGACGCTAGAAGTGACTGTACCATCTGATGTAGAAAATCCAGACGAGGAAAAGCTTCCTCTAGCTCCAGATAATTTTACTGTAGACTTTAGTGATAAGGCGAAACGAAATGCCAAGCTAAATTTCTTTGTACCAAAGGGATTTAAGTTTAAGTATGGTGGAGTTGGATTTGAGATTCTTGCAGTTAAGGGTAAGCAGATGAGTCCAGTTACTCAAAATGATAGCATAGAAGGTATCGTAGCTAAATATCCTGAAACTATCGCTGAAGCGATTACAGTTAGCGTTGATAGTAATGGCGAACTCATATTTAAGAGAATAAAGCCAGACGGAACAAAGGAAGATATTGATAAGGCCTTATTTAAAAAGTTAGTAGATGAGATAACAATAATAGATGATAATAATACGCCAAATAGTCTTTATTATTATTATGTAAGGACTATATCCTTAGATGGTGAAAACAATAATAAGATACTAGGACGCTCAAACTTCATAAGTGCTACACTTACTACAGATAATATAAAAGCTCCTAGAGACCTCAAGTTAAATTTAGAGGAGGAGAAGTATCCTAGCAATGAAAAAAGTGAAATAGTAGTAGAGTTTGAGGCTCCTGTTCCTAGAAAAGAGGATATACCTGATAAGTATGACTTCGAGATATGGGTGAAGATGGAAGATGAAAATTATCAAAAAATACCATACGTAGATGGAATTAGGACAGTGACTGCTACACAAATGGCGGTACTAGAGTCTAGTTATGAGGGCTACAATAAGTTTATATACAAGATAAGTGGACTTAAGTCTGGTAAGACTTATAGTATCAAACTTAGACTTATAGACAAGGCAAATGGCAAGGATGTTTTACCAGAAAATATGGGTACTGCCTATCCTAAATCTGCTTTTTCAAACATACTCATAGCTAGGACAGAGTTCGACCAAGCTGACTATGATAAGGAGCAAAAATATAATCATTACCTAGATTATTTCGAGAAAAAGGCTAGGGAATTATTAAATAAAGAATATTATACCTTAGATGAAACAAAGGATGCTATAGAAGTATATTATAAGATAAATTATCTTTACAATATGGTAGATGGAAAGAGCTTAGTTCTACATTCTTTTGATAAGGAAGATACGACATATTACCTACCTTCTGATTATATAGAAGATATAAAAAATGGAAATTTGGAAATAGAACTGCGTTCAATGGGAAATAGTGTTTACATCAAGCCTGCTGCCCTAAAAACTGCTATTTCTGATGCTCAAGAAGATATAAGGGAGGGCTATGGAAATGACTACCTTATAGGCTTTGATTTAAGTAGTAAAAAAAGAACAAAAGATATAAATGGCAAGCAGGTAAATAGCGAGATAGTATCTGTTTCCTATAAGAACATTACATATAAGTGGAAGATGCCACAGCTAGAGATGGAGCTTAAGTCTAAGTTTGATGATATGATTTTGAGTCAGAGGACTGAACTTGCAGTTAAGCTAGATAAGGAGCCGTATTTAGATGATAAGAGATTCTTAGATATCGCATTAGAAAGCGTCGAAGACTTAGAGGATGACTTCGTATATGAGGCTTATGATATCTTTGATAAGTCCATAGATGAGACCTATAAATACAAGAAGTTTGATGAGGATGTAACATATTCTTTAAGCAGGAATGATGATGACATTATGAGCCATATGTATGAGGATAAAAAGGGTGCTTATGTACAGACGGATGCAGACTTTTTCTCTAATAAATACAGTCATGATGGAAAAGATACACATAAATATGTGCTTATAGCTTCTGATGGAGATGCTATTTCAGAGGATAAAAATCAGACACTTAGCTATTATGATTTATCAGATGTATTTGATGAAAACGAGCTAAAAAATCCTGATGCAAGCACTAAGAAGGCTAAGTTTCTAAAGGCTATAGGAAATATACTTGGCAAGACTGATAAAGAGGTGGCGAGAAGCTTTTCTATGGGAGTATCAGATATGAATAGTGCTCTTACAAATGAAGATGCATATTATGGATTCTTCAAGGCTTATTCAGAAGCAAAGAATATAGATATAGACAATACCCAGGTACAAGATTACTTTATAGTAGAAGATATAGAGGATGTGAATCCTAAGTATAAAAAATACGTATTGAAGGGATTAAATCTGGGGATAGTGGAGACTGATGGCTACCTTAGGCCAAAGGAAACAAGTAAGATGAAGGTAGTATTAGACCTACTTATGAAGCTACACAAAGGAGTGAAGTAATGAAAAAACTAGTATTTATGATTTTGATTTTTTCCATGATGGTGGTGGGAGTAAGTGCTGCTAGCAGTGGTGTAGAAATAAAGGTAGATGATATATCATATATGGTTCATACAGATAATATCACTCAGAAAAAAATTATTAGCCCCAAGGTTTTAATAAGTTTTGATGCGCCAAGCAAGTGGACCAATACGGCTGGTAAGACAGGGGATATATTCTACTATACTGTTAAGCTTAGCAACCAAAGTGATAATCCTGCTACTGAGCAAGTGTGGAGATTAGATGATAATGCTGATGAGTTTAATACTAAGAAAATCGAGCTTAATAATAGATTCAATGTAAAGACAGGTTCACTTTACAATGTGGAGATTACTGCTTTTTACAAGTTTGAAGAGAAGGATGCAAACGATAAGATAGTTACTCACTTTGAGGCGGGTTCTAGCAATGATACCTACCTAGCTACAGACCTAAATACTACATATGAGTCCAACGCTAGGAGCTTAAACATTATAATAGACGACCTTATGATAGACAATGTTACATATGAAATCACCTATGTGGAGGGAATATGTGATACCAAGTCTGACTTCGTGGCCAAGGGTGCACAGACCAAGAAGTTCAAAAAGGGTGGAGAAGGAGTTATTTCTTTTGTAGATGAAGAGAGTGGTAGACCTAAGCTAATGTTTACTATAGATAATAAGGGTGCTGATGGGGAGGCTGGCCTAGTACCTGGTCAGACTTATTCGGTTTATGCAGGTTTTAGGATACCTGATGATAAAATATATCAAAATAGGAATCAGCCATACATTATAAATGCCAGCACTCAAATAAAACTTGACTTAGAAAGGCAGGGAGACTACCTTAGGCTTTTATGGGATATACCTGTAAGCTACACCTATGGAAACTCTGACCCAAGTCTTACAGAGCTTAAGATAATGGAGATAAATCCAAATGAACCAGCTGGTTCTGATGGTAAGGCTATAGTTATATTTAAGGGAACCAATGGAAGTATAGGATATTATAAGATAAAGGCTCCTAAGTATGGTAGGAAGTATAAGCTTATGGTTAAGTATAAGGACAGGGATTATATATACTCTAATATAGCAGAGTATAATCCAGAGGACACTTTTATTAGACCAAGCAAGCCATTTATTCCTGACTTTTTGAGTGAGCGTACTATGAATGACCTCATAGAAAATGTTAAAGATCCTAATTTGATAAAGAAGGAATTAAAGGATAAATACCTAGTACCTGACTATAAGGAAATAGTAGGTAATGTAAAAAATGTAATGCTAGGTAGTGATGTCTTTAGGATAGAAAAAGACAAGGGAATAAACTTCGTATGGGGTGCATTTAAGAGGAAAAATGTCCAGGCTGATAGTGCAGACTATGGAAGTGAGATCTATGATAATGATGTAGAATATGATATCTATGTAACAGATAAATTAGACATGCTCTTGTTGGGTGTCAAACCTGTTAAGAGCAAGATAAAGATAGGCTCAATAGAGAATAAAAATGCTATTTTGAGTTCTAGTGGCAAGGAAATCATAGGATATAACACCCTTTTAGACAAATACTATGATAGTAATTATGTCTTACAAGACATCCAACCAGGTAAGATTTATTATATAAAAATATTACCTAGAAAATTTAATCTAATAGGTTCACCAAATACTGTTTCAGTATACTATGCCTACAATGGTGATAGTTTTACGCCACCAGCCTTTTCCAAACCACCTTTCTTTATTAGAGAAAGCACTACAGAGTCTATAAAGGTAGCTTTTAGAGACCATTGGAGTGAGGTAATGGGAGAGCCTAAGTCCGGTTCTAGTTTTAATGCAGATACAGAACTATTAAAAGAGTGGCAGAGCAGGATATATGTAGATATGGCTACAGGAAGGCTTTCGGACAGCGATGGTAGGGTCTTTGATATATATAAAGACAGTATTAGAAATAAGCTGGAGACTAAGAAGTTCGAAGAAGTAATGAATGAAAAGCATCCAGAAATCGACATCATAAAGAGGTATATTGACCTTGGGAAAAATGAAAATGGTGTAATAAATGCGAAGTATAAGTTTGTTTGTATACCATATGCAGATGTCGAGAGAGATATAGAACTTGCCAAGAGAAAAGATGTAGATTATGATTTTGAGACATATATATCTGAGCTAGATAAAAATATAAAAAGTGGGATTTTGCCTTATGCTTATGAGGATATTGAGCCAGAGTTAGAGGGTGAAGACTTAGTACATACCCAGGATAAACTTATTCCTAATACTAAGTATTTACTTGTTTTACAGGTTTATAGAACCCTAGCCAATGGGGATATAGTAGAGAGTTATGTACCAAATGTTCTCATAGGAAGCACCTTGCCAGAAGATGAGGAATTAAATCCTGATCCAAATGTGCCAAACCTTTATAATACAGCGGTCACAGATATGACAGCTGATTTACAGTTTAAATACAATACAGATTTTACCTATAAGCTTTTCTATTCAAAAAGTGATGATAAGTCGAATCTAAAAACTATAGAAGTAGAGGTACCAGAGTCAAACTTCAAGAACGGTAGTTACCACAAGGTAGTGGTAGAGGACTTGTTCCCTAATACCACTTATTATTTCTGGTTAAAGGCCTATGGTAAGGGTGTGGAATCGGCATATAGTAATACCTGCAGGGTTATTACCAAGGATGCCCAGACTCCTAAGCCACCTAGACATCTAGGAATAGCATCTAGTTTTGATGCGAAAAAGTATGGCTTCAAGGCTGGGATAAATGAGGATAGTTTAGTTATAGGATGGATAAGAGATTTACTTGATAAGGACAAGTCTGAAGATAAGAAAGAAGCAAAAATTACCAGGGAGTTTTCATATCAAATAGAGATAGCAGAGAATAATAAATTCATAGGAGCCAAGGTCTTTATCAGTCCAGATAAGGCGGCTGAGGGTGGTGCTATACATGAGAAAAATATTATCAGTCAGTCAGGACTTATACCAAATAGGTATTATTATGTGCGTGGTAAGACCATCATGGTGATTAAGGGTGAAGATGGTGAGATTAGGAAGGAGTCTGGATATACCCAATACTTTAAGGTGCTCACCCTTCCAGACCAAAACGAGTATGATGGAAACATAGACTTAGAAGACACCATCTTACCAGATGAAGACTTTGAGACCACTTATGATAAAAGGAAAAAAGAGTTGAAATATCGTTTTAGATATGATGAAAAGGGAGATAATCTCGTTTCCGAAAGACTCATTAGCAAGATGATAGCAAATAATGATAAGAGTTTAGTGGCTGACTTAGCATCTCATAAGAAGGCTGGGGACGCTGAGAAGTTTAAGGTCGAAATGCCTTATCCAGTGCTTAGAGCTGTCGATAAGATGAGAGTGGACTTAGAAATAAAGACTAGTGATGCTACTTACACCCTACCATATGGAGCACTTAGCTCTCAGATAGCTCAGTACAAGACTTCTGGGGAAGTACCAGAACTAGTGATAGATATAGAAAATGTGAGTCCACAGGACTTCAGAAGAGATGGTTTAAATAACTATGGAGAGCCTAAGAAGTTTAGAACCAGGCTAAAGAGTGCTAAAAAGACAGATGATGTGAAGTATTTTGCCAAGGATTTAAGCGCTAGTTTTAGCAAGCCAAATAGGGGTGGAGGAAACTATACTTGCTATCTATATAACAAAAAGGAAAGCTCATTACCTACAAGTATGGATACAGATAAAATCACTTGTAAGTTCAATGAAACAGGTACCATAGTGCCATTTAAGTATGCAGGCGCTAGTGGGAATAATTATACTAGCCCAAGAGGACACTGGTCTGATAAGTACAGGAATGAAATATCTAGTCAGTTTGCCTTGAAACTACCAGCAAACTATAATCCAGAGGCAAGAGCTAGCAAGAAGAATGTACTCAATGCTTTTTATGGTGCAATAGATGGAAGTGGAGAGATAGACCTAGACAAAAACTTAGGCAAGGATGAGAGAAATACCCTTAAGAGGGCTGGACTTCTAGAAGGAAGCTTAGGAGAGCAGACCATCACTAGGGGAGAAGTCTTTAAGATGGCTGTCAAGGCTTACGAGATGAAAAATGGTGTACAAGCGAGTGGTAATTATGTGGATAAAGCCTATGATTATGGTATACTAGCTGATAGGAATAAGTTAAGAGCTAGTTCAGCAGTTAAAAATGGTGAGTTGTTGGCTATACTATCGAGATTTATTAAGGAGAAATAGAAAATTTATGAAAAAATTTATTTCAGTATTAGTTTTGATTTTTATTTTTAGTATTCAAAGCTTGGCTGCCCCTGCCCTTAAGGTAGACTTCGTTTCTGAGCGTGAGGCTGATGTAAGTGTTAGAAATACTGGTGGAGAGCAGTATAAGATAGGTTCTTGGTACTTTGCTAATGGGATTCTTTATGTGCAATGCGTGAAGGCTGATATAGGTAGCAGTGCAAATACTGTTAAACGTATTGTTTCACCTGAGCCTATTTTTCCTGCTCCTATAATTATGGCTGATAGTGGAGATAAGTTCTCTGATATCACTAGGTATAGGACTGAAATTTTGAACCTAAATTCTAGGGGTATTATAAATGGATATCCGGATGGGAGCTTTGCGGGAGATAGGACGGTTAAAAGAGCTGAAATTGCTAAGATGCTCTTTGTGGCAGGAGACTATGATAAGCTTGCTAGTGGGGTTAAGTTTTCAGATGTCGATACTCACTGGGCTAAGGACTATGTAAATTCACTAAATGCACTAGGAGTAATCAATGGCTACCCAGATGGAAGTTTTAATCCAGAAGGACAGGTAAAAATAGGAGAGGCTATAGCCCTCATAGATAGGATGTTTGACTTCTATAGTGATGTCACGTCTACTGTGCCAAATACAGGAGAACACTGGTCTAATCCAAACTTCGAAAATCTAGTGAAAAAGGGAATAATCAGACCTGAAGATGAGATTTATAAAAACTATGAGCCGACCAGGGGAGCGACTAGGTATGAGATAAGTCTTATGTTATCAAGGGCACTAAACACAGGCGGAAAAGTGAAATAATGAGTGCAGAACAAAGCTATTCGTGTGCGCTACTTCGTAGCTTCACTCATAGACTTTGTAATTCATATAAAAATCCATTCATATACGCCCAAAGAAAAGTAAACTTTTCTTGTGGTCTTAACATGTGGATTTTTGCACTCATTATTATTGCTATATTTTCTGTGTCATAGATTAGATGTATACTCTGTTGAGCTTAGATATATTTTCTGTGTCATAGATTTGATATATACTCTTATTTGAGCTTATGCTATAATATAGTGAATATATAAACTTGAACGCAGATAATTTATCTAAAAATAAATAATTTATCTTAAACAAAAGCGAGACATTCTCGTTCAAAAAGGAGATTAGTATGAAAAAGAAATTAAAGGCTATTATCTTCCCTGTCCTACAGGAAGATAGCAAGCTAAAAGGCGATAAAGTAGCCATTAGCTTTTTAAAAGACATTAAGAAAAAAGAACTATTCAAGGGAGAAGCAGGGGAGCAATTTATCTACTACAACACAGAAAAAGAAGAAGAATGGCTCTTCCTAGGACTTGGTAAGAAGGATAAGCTCATCACCAAAAAGGCTCTTGAGCTAAGTGGTGGAGCAGCTAGAACTTTGACTTCCAAAAACAGAGATTTCAGCCTCCATATCTTAGAAGAAAAACTTTCCAAGGACATTTTAAATTCTCTTATAGAAGGATTTTACATAGGTCAGTATTCGTTTAAGACACATAAGTCTGATAAAAAAGATAAGAAGGTCTACTGTGATAAGGTAGAGGGAAACATAGAAAAGGCTGATGTAAAAGAAGCCCTTGCCTTGGCAGAAGCTACTGTTATAGCTAGGGAGATTTCCAATGAACCGTCCAATATCATCTACCCAGAAACTTTAGCTAAAAAGGTTGAAAAGCTAGGTAAAAAATATGGATTCGAAGTAGAAGTAATAGGCGAGAAGAAGATAAAAGAACTAGGTATGGAGTCTTATCTTTCTGTTGCTAGAGGTAGCGATAAGGAGCCTAAGCTCATCGTCATGAGATATATGAATGATAAGAAGTCTAAGGAAATACTTGGCTATGTAGGTAAGGGTATTACTTATGATTCAGGTGGATATTCTATCAAGCCTACTTCAGGTATGGTAACTATGAATTTAGACATGGCTGGTGGAGCTGCGGTACTTTCTGCTATGACAGTCATAGCTAGGATGAAACTAAAATTAAACGTAGTCGGTGTAATCGCTGCGTGTGAAAACCTTATCAATGGTAGTGCATATAAGCCAGGTGATATCATTCAGTCCATGGGTGGCAAGTCCATCTTCATAGGAAACACTGATGCAGAGGGTAGACTTACCCTTATCGATGGAGTTTACTATGCCAAGACTGTAGAAAAGGCGACTAAGATAGTGGATATAGCTACACTTACAGGGGCTGCGATTTACACAGTGGGTTCAGTAGCAACTTCTAGTATAAGTACAGACGATAAGTTCTTTGCTAGTATGGAAAAGGCTTATGAACTAGGTAGTGAGAGGATACATAGACTGCCTATTTACGAGGAATATGACGAGCTGCTTAAGCACCCATTTGCAGATCTTACCAATACTGCTGGAAATCCAGGTACTATAACAGCTGGATACTTCGTAGCACAGTTTGCTGAAGGTGTACCATTTACCCACCTAGATATAGCAGCGACTTGTAGGAGTGAAAGAGACAAGGGAGTATATAGTGAGGGAGCGACTGGTTCAGGAACTAGACCACTTTACTATTTAGCGAAGGTTTTAAGTGAAAAATAAGTATTCGAGCAACAATCATTTAAAAGGTGTTATCATGCTATTCATAGTCACTGCCATTTGGGGCAGTGGCTTTGTAGCGTCTGATATTGCTATTAGAGAGCTGGGTGTAAACTTCGTATTGACCATGAGGTTTTTTGTGGGATTTCTAGTTATATTGATACTCAGTGGAAAGACTGTAAAGGACTTAAATAAAAGGGTGGTAAAAAAGGGAGTGCTCCTAGGGGTGCTTGGCTTTACAGCCTTTTATTTCCAGAGCAGGGGACTGATGTTTACCACCCCATCCAAAAACGCCTTTGTTACGGCGACCAATGTAATCATGGTACCCTTTATAGGTATGTTTCTTCTAGGCAATCAGGTAAAAAAGAAGAATATTTTGGGTGCTTTTATCACTATTATTGGTGTTAGCTTCCTAACTCTAAATAGCGATTTTTCCATAGGCAAGGGAGACTTGCTTACCTTTATTTGCGCTATACTTTTTGCCTTTCATATAGTAGGTATAGGTGAGTGGGGTAGGTCAGAAAATGCTGCCCACCTAACCTTAGTGCAGATGATTACTTCGTTTAGCTTGGGTGCGATTATACTTGGATTTACAGGTCTAGGATTTAGTGAGCTTACATTTGAAGGGGTATTAGCCGTCATTTATCTAGGTGTTTTCCCGACTGGTCTAGCCTACCTTATGCAGACTTGGTCGCAGAAGTACACGACAGAGACAGAGGCGGCGATTATACTTTCGTTTGAGTCTGTCTTTGGTACATTTTTATCTGTAATAATATTAGGGGAGAACCTCACAGGACGGATGATACTAGGTAGTATACTCATACTTTTGTCCATATTTATCAGTGAGTTAAATTTCGCCAAGATTTTTAAGAGAGAACATTAAAAATAAACATAAGATTAAGCTAGGACTTAGTTTCCTAGCTTTTTTGTGTTACAAATGTAAATAAAGTACAAAAAAAGTACACAAAAATGCACAAAAAGAACAAAAAAGAACTTTACTTTATAATTATTAGTATATATAATAGTGCATGCTGGCTGAAAATGATAATCCCTATCATTTATACATCGGCACTATTAGAGATATACTTAAGGTGAAACATATATTTTATTTTCCTATTATCTCAAATTTATCAATATTAGAACAAAAATAAATATCTGCCAAATGTAAATAATAAAGAGCTTTAAATAGGAGGGGGGCTCGCTTTTTAGCGTCTATGCATAGGTAGATTAGTAAACAAGAGATACATTAATAAATAAGAAACACATTAATAAATATGTAAAGTGGCGACTTATAAGCGCTTAATATATAACAATACACAAGGAGAAACATATATGACAACAAAATTTAGAAAACTCATGAGTTTTGTCTTAGCACTTGCACTCATAGTTACTACGTTAACACCTTCAAATGTGTGTGCTAGAGAACTAGGGAGTAATAGTGGTTTCGATTATCAATTTGAAATAAAAGGCATATTACTGGGAGAAACAGGTGACCAAGTACCTGTTTCTGATGTAGACGGAACAAGGGAAACCTTATTTATTACATTTAACTATGATGGACCTTCGACTGCGGTTAAAGAGATTTATGAAGACAATAAATACAAAATCGAAGGTATAAAAATAGATCAGAAACGTATACCTTTAAGAGATGCAGATGGTAGACCTAATCTGTCACCTTATAATGGTTCATTTAGGTTATACGCTGATAAATCTTCACCAGCAGGTATTGCTGCAGTAGAAGATTTCAAAGCTATGGGTGGTAATAGTGCGCCTCACAGGATAGAGATATACTTCAAAGAGGCTGGTAAGCAACTGATATATGAAGGGGAAAATTACCAAGAAAGAGATATAGATGATGAGTGGTTCCCTGGAGATGAAGGCTCAGAAGATGATGACAATAATGGAAATGATGAGCCAACAGAGGGAATAGCACAAAAATATACATTTAAGTTAACAGATATTAAGAAAGATACCCTAGGTGATAAATTATTTTTCATAGTATTTGAAGAAGAATTTGCAGATGCTATGGAAGTTGAGTCTGTAACTATAAATGGAGATAAATATACATCAGGAATAGATGGAAGTTATTATTCAGGAAATGGTTTAAGTTTCCATAAAAGTTTAAAAATGACTTCAGCAGAAGCTGCAAAATCAGCAGAGAAGAAAAGTCCTGTAAAGTATAAAATAGTATTTAGAGATAATAGTGTCATTACTAATATGACTGCTGATGACAATGGTGATGACAACAATGGTAACGACAACAATACTGACGACAGTAATGGAAGTGAAAACACAGGTGATAGCACTACAGGAAAAGCTTCAGAATTTAAGTTTGAAAAAGCAGTAGCATTAAAAACACCTTATGAAGATAGTTTTGACTACTATGTTTATATACTTTTAGATAAAAATTTATCATGGGATGATTGCCAAGGAATGCAAGTTGTTATAAATGGTGATACTTATGATGTGGCACCTGCATTCTATGATGGTAAAGATGGAGCAGTTTCTTATTTAGAAGGAGCATATAATTCTTTCAATAAGACAAGTCCTGTAACGATAAAAGTAATATTTTCAGATGAAAGTTTCTTAACAGGAACAGTAGAAGGAAATGAGCCAGAAGAGCCAAAAGAGTTCACATACAGCATCAAATACTATAAGGGAGAAGAAGTATTAGAGACAGTTGAGAAGACAGCTCAAGGTGAAAGCTTTGAAGTAGCTTCAGTAGAAGATAAGTGTCCAGAAGGATATGAGTTAGATAGTGAAAATTCAACTAAACTACCATATACAGTAACAGCATCAGATAACATGATAGAAGTAAAATATGTTAAAAAAGCTGATGACAATAATGGAAATGGTGGGACAACAGATGGTTTAGCAAGCAAGTATGAATTAGCAACAACAGATGCTAAAAACCAATATGGAACAAGCTACGTATACTTTGTATTTAAAGAAGAAGTAAAGGGTACAATAGTAGATGAAGTAGATAAAATAATTATAAATGGATCAGCTTATGCTTTAAAATCTGAGATGACAACAAGTTATTATTCAGGTGGAGAATTTTCAATGCATAAAAGTTTAGCGTTATCAAATTCAGAAGCATATCAATCATATAAGAGTAATTATAATCCAAAGTACAAGATAGTATTTACAGACGGAAGCTTTATAACAAATATGAGCTCTGATGATGATAATGGTGATACAGATGAACCAGAAGAAGAAGAGTTTAAAATAGAAAACTTGAGGATAGTTTATAAGGCAGATGATAAGAATGTTTATGCTGATGTACCAGCTGACTTAAATGATGATATAATCAGAAGAGTTTTGATTGGACATCCTGATAATGACATAAACAAGGCTAAAATTTCTGCTATATGGGGATTTAAAACCATTAAAGATGGTAAGCTCGTGCTACCTATTACTAAGTATCTTATCAATGAAGAAGGCCTAAAGCAGTGGGCAAATAGTCTATCATCAGGTGAAACAATCAATGTTACATTTGAGTGGGAAGATAGCTATGGTAATATTATTAAAACAGTTAAGGTAGTACCTACATTCGAATTTGCTGCTGTAGATGCTGATATAACTTATACAGTAGATTACTACAAAGATGGTAAGAAATTTGATACAGCAAGTGCTAGTGTTAAGGCTAATGCCCCTGCTCTTAATTTAAGTGATTTAGAAAACAAGGCACCAGAGGGATATGAGTTTGATGAAGATAGGTCTAGCAAGTTCCCATACAAGGTAAGTGTAGGAAATAATCATATAGAAATATTTTATAAGAAGATTTCTACTACAAAAATGGCTGATAAGTATAAGTTTGAGAAGTTAATGATAGGAAGAGGATCTCTTGGAGATGATGTAGTAGCTGTATTCCTAGATAAAGACTTCCATGAACTAGATGCAGTAGAGTCTGTTAAGTTAAATGACCATACATATATCAATACTGGAAAGACTACTAGCCTAGTTGATACTGGATTTGTAAAAATGGATCCTAGTAAGCCAGATTCTAGAAAGGCTATTGTATTAACAGCAGGTAAGGATGATGAATATCCGGCTATAGATGTATTTAAGTCACAAGATCCAGCTACAGTGAAGATAAGCTTTAAAGATGGAAGTGTAATAGAAGGAGCTAGTGAAGCTGTAGAAGTTGATGAAGGTTTAGGAGCTGATCTAGCAGATGGCGAATACACCCTTACTTGGAAGTCATATAGGGATGGCACTACAGCTGAGTCATCATTTAAGACTTACTTCGACGAGCGTGCTAAACTTACTGTAAAAGATGGTAAGAAGATAGTGACTATACTTAATACTAAATTTGCTGATCGTATGATTGACCTAGTAACTAAAAGTGGAGACGACTTCGTAGCTATGGATAAAAAAGTCTTTGAGAAAAAAGATGGTGCCCCAGTAAAAGTAGAGTATAGTTTCGAAGTTAATGACCTTACTAAGCTTCAAAAGGCAGCAGCACTAGTAGATGCGATGGCAGGAAGTGAAGCTGATAAGGGCAATTACAGTAAATACGTAAAAGCTGACATTAAGTTCATAGACATAAAAGATGGATTTACTAAGTATAAAGTAATAGAAGATGAAGAGTTTATAATAAGCCAAAATAATACTAATTTAATCAATGGTCTTATTGAAGCAGGAGTGGATACAAATGGTGATGATGAGATAAGTAAAGAAGAGCTTATGGCTGCCAAGGGTGTAGTTAAGCAGGTTTACTATAAGGAAGATCCACTAGCAAATGTACTTGACTTAAGTAAGAAAAACTTAACAGATGTTAGCTTACTTAGAGACTTAGGACCTGGTGTAAAAGTATTGTTATTAAATGCTAATAACTTGACTGAAATACCAGCAGACTTATTTGCAAATGCTACAGGATTAGAGAGAATCCTTTTAGAAGGAAACGATATAAGTAGCCTAGATAAAGACCAGTTTGTAAACAATGTAAACTTAGTATCAGTAACCTTGGGAAGCAATAACTTAGGTGAACTACCAGAGGGATTATTTAGGAATAACAGTAAATTAGAAGAGTTATCCTTTATGAATGCAGGTGTGACTAAGGTACCAGCTGACCTTATCAAGGGCTGTCCTAAGATGAGTAGACTTTATATGAGAGAAAATAGCATTTCTCACCTAGCAGATGATTTCTTTGCAGCGCAGGCAGGAAGCATGACTATGACAAGCTTAGATCTATCTGAAAATGACTTAGATAGTCTACCTACTAGTTTAGGTATGGTTCGTGGATTAGAGAGTTTATCAGCTAGAAGCAACCACATTAAATTCGTACCAGATGAGATTGCAAGATTAAGAACTTTAGCTAAATTAGACCTAGAAGATAATGAAATAGTAAGTGTGCCTACTAGGGTATATACTAATATGATTAGACTAGCTAGGACTAAAAATGTAAGTTTAGATTTAAGTTTGAATAATTTGACTAGCTTACCAATTGCTGAGATGACTAGAGCACTTAGAAGAGGTAAGAAGCTATATGCATTTGAAGTAGATAGGAACTACTTAAACGATACAGTTAGTGCTAAGGAAAAGTCAGACTTAGAGGCAGTAGGTATTTCATTTGAAAAGGGTACTGATGTATACCTACCACAGAAAAAATCAATAGGAGCAAAGGCTATTGCTGCCAAGGGAAGTATTAAGCTAGAGCAAGACTTCGATATATTAGAAGCCTATCTATGGAGCTTTGGTGCTTCAAGTAATCATGTATTTGATTTTAAAGATGCTTTTAAAGAATATCTATTAGATAAGGCTAGGACTGAAAATGATGTTGAAAAGACCTTGGGTAGAGCTGATGCAGTAAAAGCTATACTTGAAAACAAGTTCCAGAAATGGCAAGTGCGTACACTTATTACCAAAAATGGTGGTGAGTTAGTATATGATAGCACTAGCAAGAAAAATGCTAAAGAAGGTTTAGTACAAGAGTTTACAGATGAAAACATGACTAACGGAGATAAGTATACTCTTACAAAGACACTTACTACATTAGCAAATAATAGCAGAGTATTTACTTATAGTATAGATTTCACAGCTAAAGAAAGTGCTGAAATATCAGAAGGTGATAAGCAAGAAATCAAGGTAACAGCTCTATATACAGGTACTAATAATCCATCTATGATGGCTGAATACATAAATCCTAAAGGTATGGTAGAGCTTAAAGATGGTAAGTATACATATAAGGTAAATACTACCTATGATGCTATAAACTTCGAACTTAGCAAAGACGGAAAATCTATACCTGTCAATGTGAAGAAGGTAGCTGGTAAATTCGCACAAGAACTTACATTTACTACTGATGAGAAGATAGAAGGACGTATACTCGCTACAATGCTTGTAACAATAATGGGTAAAACTCAAAATTGTGAACTAGTATTTGACTATACTGGTGTACCATATAAGGATGATGAGGACACAACAGAGCCAAATGATCCTGAAGATGAGCACAAACTAGTAGATGGTCAGAAGTATAAAGTAAATGTTAAGCTTATGAAGGAAACAGAAGATGAAGTTTCCATGGCTGACCCAGTATTTAAAGATAACAGAACTGCTTTTATTACTAAGCTAGGAAAGAAATATAGGATAGAAACTATGACTAACCTTATGACATTAGGTAAAGTAGTGGATGGTCTTAACTCTATAAAATCTGCTGATAAAGCTATAGTAGGTGATATAGAAACAGAAGAAAGTACAAAAGATGGAATAAAATATATTTCTAAATTTACTTTCTATGCAAATGAATTAAAAGACTCTTATATGATAGAGACAGGTTCCTATGCTGTGGGTAAATTCAAGCCATTAGCTAGACTTACATTTGACCTAAATAGTCTTGAAAAAGTAAGTGCTAATGAAGATGGTAACACAGGCGGTAACACAGGCGGTAACACAGGCGGTAACACAGGCGGTAACACAGGTGGCAATACAGGTGGTAACACAGGCGGAAGCACAGGTGGAACTACAGGTGGAAGCACAGACGGAAGTACAGGAGATACTAGTACAGAGATTAAGGATGAAAAAACTCCAGAATCTAACCCAGTAGGTGAACCTTTGAGTTTTGATGACGTAAAAGAAGATGCTTGGTATGCTAGTGGCGTAGACTTTGTTACATCACACAAGCTATTCAAAGGTACATCTGAAAATACTTTTGCTCCAGATGAAACTATGACTAGGGCTATGCTTGTAACAGTTCTTCATAGGTTGGAAAAAGAGCCAGAGGCGGCACTTTCTAAATTCGCTGATGTAGAGGATACAGACTGGTTTGCTAAGTCAGTAAATTGGGCATCAAGCAAGGGAATCGTGAAAGGTACAGGCGCAGGATTTGACCCTAATGGAAAAATCACTAGAGAGCAGTTAGCTACTATACTTTATAGATACTTAAAGGGCGAAAAGCTAGAAAAAGAAGATGAGGTACTTGCTAAATTTGGCGATAGTTCTGAAATATCAGATTGGGCTAAAGAGGCAGTCGCATGGACTGTAGAAAAAGGTATCTTTAAAGGTGATGGAACAGGCTTTAATCCAAAAGCTGAGGCTAGTAGAGCACAAGTAGCAGTTCTTATAGAAAGAATTGTTAAGATGCTGGAAGGTAATAAATAATATATAAGATTTATCTAGCTTTCTCCCCTTTTCTAAAAGGGGGGAGGGCTTATAAAAAGTAGTATATATAGGAGGAAAACTTGAAACGAAAAATATTTACAAGTTTATTAGCTTTTATAATGGCTTTTACTATGCTAGTACCACAAAATCTAGTATTTGCAAGTGAGGCAGTAGCTAATACAGAACAAGCAAACAATAAAGTTTTGGCAGGTCTAGAAAGACAGGCTGGAGATAATTATAATAACGAAGATGCAATATCATTAATACTTCAAATAAATGATGAAACTATGGCGACTAGTCATGGTCTATATGTACCTAAAATAGAAAACCTTAAGTATGATGCAGGATTAGAGGCACAGATTTCTTACGCTAATGAAGCTAGAGAGATGCTTTATAAGGTCATGGATGAAAGAGGTCTTTCTTATACAGTAACAGAGACTTATGATACTGTTTTAAATGGTGTAGCTATAGATACTACTTATGGTGATGCCCTAGTAATGGCTACTTTGCAAGAGATAGCTTCTATAGAAGTAGATAGGATACTACAAGCACCAGACATAAAAGGGGAGAGAATATTCACTACCTTTGATATGTCTAGCAACCTGATGGTTAATGTTGAAAAAGCATGGACAAGAAATTATACAGGAAAGGGTCAGCTTATAGCGGTTATTGACTCTGGTACAGACGTAAATCATGAAATATTCAATAACTTTGATGCCGAGGGAGCAAAACTTGCTTCAGAAGAGGAAGTTAATGAGATAATAAATACTAAGCATACTGCAAAGGGTAAGTATTTCAGTGAAAAGATACCTTTTGGATACAATTATGCAGATAGAAACTTAAAGATAAAAGAGGGTAACGAAGTTTCACATGGTATGCACGTAGCTGGTATAATAGCTGCAAATAAGGTATCAAGAAGTGGAGCACAGATAGAGGGTATAGCACCAGACAGTCAGTTGGCTATTATGAGAGTATTCGGTGGTGGTATGTTTGGTGGTGGAACAACTGCTGCCATATATAATAAGGCCATTGATGATGCTGTTAAGTTAGGTGCTGATAGTATAAATATGAGTCTTGGTGGAACAGCTGGGACTGATAGCAGATTAGAAGAGACCACTAGGGCTGCACTTAAAAATGCTCAAAAAGCAGGTATAGTAGTAGCAATAGCAGCAGGTAATGATGGATTTATGGGATTTGGAGTTTTAAAAGGACCTAACCCAGCCAACCCAAGCTATGGTCTTATTTCTGACCCTTCAGTAGCTGATATTTCTATGTCAGTAGCTTCAGTAGATAATACAGAAGTAAGGGAAAAAGGTATAAATATAGAATATAGTTCTAAGAAAATCATGTTTGCACCTACTGATGATAAAAGAGTACCAGTGGATTACTTGGAGTTTGTAGATGTAGGTTATGGATATCCTATAAAGGACTATGGAGATAGTCCTAAGAAAAAATCAAGCTTAGTTGAAGAAGAAAAAACATTAAATGAAGAGTCTGAAAGCAATAAATTAGATGTAGAAGAAGTAAATTCTTCAAGTGTTTCTGAGCCAGAGGAAATCCTTAATGATTTAAACGATGCTAATGTAGAAGAAGCTACTCTATCTCTTACTTCAGCTGCTGCTACCAAGGTCTTAGCAGAGGAAGAGGCTAAAAAAGCTACTTTAGCAAGGGAAGAAGACTTAAAGAGAGAACTTGAAATAAAGAAAGAAGAAGAACTTAAAAAAGAGCTTGAGATGAAGAAGGCCCTTGAGAAGAAAACAGGCAAGGATCTTACAGGTAAGATAGCTTTAATCAAGCGTGGTTGGGAAGAAAACTACGAGGAAAATGAAGCTGATGGTAAGATGAGTTTCTATAAGAAGGTAAAAGCAGCCCAAGACCATGGGGCAGCACTTGCTATAGTATATAACAATGTACCTGGGGAAGAAAATTTTTCCATGGCTTTCGAGAAACTAGAGGCAGAGAAAATTTACATACCTTCATTATTTATAAGCTATGAGGATGGAGAGTATTTAAAAAATCATCCAGAGCTTAGGTTACAGGTATCTCCTAAGGATGTACTTATACAAAATGCAGGAGGTGGAGGACTTTCTAATTTCTCTACTTGGGGACTTACAGAGGAAGGAAATATCAAGCCAGATATATCTGGTCCAGGTGGAAAGATTTTCTCTAGTATAAATAATAGTAGATACAAGGTAATGAGTGGTACATCTATGGCTACCCCTCATGTTGCAGGTGGTATAGCTATAGTCAAGCAGTATGTGGAAAGAAAGTTCCCATATGTAAGTGGTGCAGAAAAGCATCAATTAGTTAAAAATATTATGATGAGTACAGCTACTCCTTATAAATTCAGTGATTATGAGGGTGGAAGACATGGTTCGCCTAGGGGACAGGGTGCTGGACTTATGAACCTAAATGCTGCTACTAGCACAGATGTAGTAGTTTTAGGTACAAATGGTGTTTCTAGCATAAGTCTAGGTGATGTTTCTAGCCAACTTGAAGATGAGCAACTTACAGTTAGTGCCACACTTAAAAACTATGGTGATAAAGATAGGACATTTAAATATCATGGTGAGTTAAATACTGACCAAGTAGATGAAGAAAATAATAGTATTACTTTAATACCAGAAGCTATTACTAATGCTTATGGTGGCGAGATTACTGTAGGAGCAGGTGACACAGTAGACTTTTCACTTAGCTTTGATATAAGCGAAGCCAAGCAAGAAGAGCTTAAAAAAGAAATGATTAATGGATTTTTCTTAGAGGGATATGTCTTCTTTGATCAGGTAAATGGTGGTACTGATATTAGTGTGCCATTTGTAGGATTTAGTAAGGACTGGGAAGAATTAAATGTAGTAGAACCTAGTATTTATGACTTATTAGAAGCAGGCAAGAGACCTACTTACTATAGGATTGCTGATAAGGTAGAGGATCCATTTACATATATGGGTACCTTGATACAAGGAGATAAGTTTGCCTCACTTGGTAAGAGTGTGGATAGTACATTTGATAATCCTATTTTTGAAAAAGAACATATAGCTTTTTCACCAAATGGTGATAGCAATGGCGATGAGGCCTTCTTTGTAGGTACCTTCTTAAGAAACTATAAGAATTTAGGAATAGAGGTATTTAGGAAGGGTAATGAAAGTTTCCCTATATATACTAATAACACTAGTTTTTCAGGACAGAAGAATTACTATAAGCCTACATTCTTTGGTGAACCAGATTTCAACCAGAGTTCTAAGGAATGGGCTTGGAATGGAAAGAGCGCCAATGGGCAGGCTGCTCCAGAGGGAGATTATATTTTTAAGGTACATGTAGAGCCAGATGGAGAGAGTGATTTTGAACAATATATGAGCCTACCTATTAAGTTGGATATAACTTATCCAAGAGTGGTAAGAAGTTCATATGATGCAGCTAGCCATGAGTTTAACTTGCTTGAGGTAGAAGAGACTGGTTCTGGAGTCAAGGAAGCTGTAATAGTTGTACCTACTAAGAAGGGTAAAGACGGCAAAAAACTAACTTTTAAAGAAGAAAATGGTGTGTTTAAGCTAAGAAGTGATATTCGTTTAGATGAAGCTATACTAAAGATTACCGATTACGCTTTCAATACCATGGAGCTTCCTTTGGATAAGGCTATAAAAGATGGAAATGAGCGTATGCTTATAGTTAAGTCTGTCTTAGATAGCGGTATTATGCCAAAAGATTCCTTTAAATACGAGATAAAAGATAGTAATGGGAATATAGTAGAAGATCATTATGATATGGAAGTAGGAAGCTATATACTTACTATTACTAAGGTAAGTGAAGATTATGAACTAGTATCTGATAAGAATATTAGTTTCGAAATAAAAGCTAGTGATAAAGACAAGGTAATAAATATTAAATTTAGAAGAAAAGGTAAGGGTAGAATCCTTATAAATGTCACTAATAATGACATGGCGAAGTTTAGACTCTTTGTTATAAATAAGCAAAATGGTGATGAGTATGAGTTATCTCCTACTGCTGGTGTAGAGGCTTCTCTTTACAATGGTAGCTATGTTACCTTTGTACCTAATGGAAAATATAAGATAGATATTAGGGACTTGGATGAAGATAAGTATTTTGCTACTGGTGATAGGGAAATAATCGGAGATGAAACAGATCAGCTTGGTACTGGTAATGCCATGAGGATTATTGATATAGCTGAGAAATACACAGGAAAGTATACTGTTAAACTAGACCGTGGTAGTGCTTTAAATAGGTATGAAGGCAAGGTTGATATTACTTTGTTAGCGGATACTTTTGCTAGAGAAAGATTCGATTACACTATTCCTGCTGGCAAAGATGAAATAGGGATAGAAGTACCTAAATTTATTGATTTCAAAGTATATACTAGTGGATATGAAGATGAAAATTATGGTTCAGCCATATTTACTCATACTTTTAAATATGGGCAAGAAGAGGCGATTATAAGCATACAAAGGGATGTTCACTCAGGTGAGATTTACCTAGATAAAGACTTGCTTCACCTATATATCAAGCAAGGTCTAGCACTCAAGGAGTCTGATTATGTATTAGAGACTTGGGAAGTTTTTGAAAAAGCTCTTTATGATGCTCAAAAATTAGATGCCAATAAGATGGCTAAGCAAAAAGAAATAAATGCCATGACGCTTAAGTTAAAAGAGGCGATAGATGGTCTAGTAGAATTTAAAGGAGGAGCATCTAAGGCTGAGTGGGCCGCTAAGATAGCAGAGGCAGAAGAGATACTTTATGGACTAGATGATACTTATACAGATGGTTCAAGGGAGTTTTTGGAGGCAGCTATAACAGGTGCTAAGATAGCATATGCTTCAGATGAAGAGAAGTTTAATACTCCTGAATACATAGAGCAATCTATTATGATGCTAGATAGGGCTATAGATAATCTGACTAAAAAAGATGGTAGTTTTGATATGAGCTCTCTAGAGTATCTGATGAAAAAAGCTAAAAATATCCTAGATAATAAGGATGATTATGAAGCTGATGGCATGGATCTATTGGAACTTGACTATGATATTACACTAGAAGCTATGGAAGCTGGAGAGATCAATACTAAGGCATTGATGGATTCTTATAAGGCATATCTGATAGCAGACTTAGGTGATATTGTATCCAAGGCTGATAGAACAGCTCTTCAAAAAGAAGTGGATTTGGCTAAGGCTACAAACTTACTAGAATATGAACTAGATTGCAGGGCTGATTACAGGAAGGCTAGGAAGTCTGCTGAACTGGTACTTGAAGATAAACTAGCGAGTCAAGCTCAAGTAGATGAGGCTCTTGCTAAGTTAAAAGAGGCTAGAAAATTACTTTATAAAATAGGCGATGAAAAACCTGTACCAGAAGATTCGAATGATCCAAATACAGGTGATGAATCAGGAGAAAATACAGGTGATAAGGCAAACGAGGGCGATAAGCCAAATGGAGATAAAGAAGAAAAAGCTGACGAGTATGGCTTAAAAGTTGGTCAAAGATATAGAACTAGGGTGGAACTATATCACGAGACAAAAGATGATACTTCCATGGGTGATGGTGCCTTTGAAAACAATAGGGATGCCTACATCACAAAGATTGGTGATAAGTATAAACTAGAGTTTACTAGCAATCCTATAGAGTTTAATGGGGTTAAGGATGGACTTTCTGGTATATGGGCTGATGACAGTTACATATCAGGTATTATAAATACTGATGAGTCCACAGTAGATGACTTGACTTATGTATCTAAGTTCTGGTTCTATGCAAGTGAACTAGATGAGTTCTATGATGTAATTATAGCTGTACATGCTATGCCTGAGTCACAGAAGGCAAGGCTTAAACTAGACTTAGATAACTTAGAAGAGACTACTGATACAGCTGAGGTAGACACTACATCTGGTGGTGGTGGAGGCCTTGGTGCCAAAATCTCTGATGATAAGGTGCCAGAGTCTGTATCAGACGGCGAAAATAATCTCAGTGTAAATGCCAAAACTAACATAGAAGGTAATAAGGCTGAGATAAGAATAGATAGTGATAAACTAGGCAAGAAGATAAGAGACCTAAATAAGAGTGATAAGAAGAACTTCGTGGTAAATGCCAATGTGAAAGAAAAGGTGGATACCGTAGAGTTAAAGATGAAGATGGATGATGTAAACAAGATAGAGGAAAACAAAGCTAGCATAAGTTTAGTCACCGAAAATCTAATCGTTCTTATACCTAATGATACTTTAGATAGTATAAAAGAGGAAAAAGGTGTCCACTTTAGCATTTTTGTTAGCAAGGATGAAGCAGATGTAGATGTTGAAGTAAGGGTAGGAGACAAGCTAATATTAGACTTCCCTGGTGAACTCTTTATACAAGTTAAAGATGAGAGCATAAAGTCAGACCAAGTTCTTGTAGCATTAGATGCTAATGGCGAAGAAAGTGTTATTAGAAAATCTATTACAGAAGATGGTAGACTTAGATTTAAGTTGGACAAGGATGTCAAAACTAAACTTCGTAGTGTAAAGATGGACTTTGATGATGTAAGATCTAAGGATTGGTTCAAAGATGCTGTTCAGTTTGTTTATGGACAGCAGCTATTTAAGGGTACATCAGAAGATAAGTTTTCACCTAATGAGACTCTTACTAGAGCTATGTTGGTAACTGTACTTCATAGATTAAATGGAACTAAGGGAGCTACTGAATCCAAATTTAGTGATGTAGCTGGTGATTCATGGTACTATGATGCTGTTAACTGGGCTGTAAGTGAAGGAATAGTCGAGGGAGAAGATGGTAAGTTTGCTCCAGACAGAAATGTCACTAGACAGGAAATAGCAGTGATGCTCTATAGGAGTGCAAAGGCTAAAAAACCTGAGAAATATAATATGAAGGACTTCAAAGATAGCAAGGACATAGCTCCTTGGGCGAAGGACGCTATGCAGTGGTGTGTAGATAATGGCATATTTAAGGGTAATGAAGGTAAGCTAAATCCTAAGGATGAAGCTAGTAGAGCGGAGAGTTCTATCCTTATGAGAAGAATGATAGAGATGGAATTAGCCAAATAAAATAGTCAGTAAATATTTTTCAATTCATAATCGCATCTGGGTTTCGACTCAGGTGCGATTATCCTTTCTAAACAAAGTAAAATACTGAAAAGTGGACACTTAGGGTTGCAATTTACCAAATCTTGATTTTTTAAAATACCTTCTTTATTTTTATTCCTATATATCATATAATAAAGGATAACGATTATCTTTTTAAATAAGGGGCATATATGGCAAAGGTCTTATTTTTACGGAGGATATAAAGAATATTTTATAGAGGAGAAAACTATGTTTGACAGATTTTTAAAAAAAGCAACAAGTGTTTTTTTAGTGCTTACATTATTTTTGACTTCATTTGTGACTGGGGTGCAAGCAGGGGATGAATTATTTTACGGAAAGTTTGGAGATGCTGAGGGAAATGCTATAAGAAGCGTAGAAGTATCAAGCGAAATTTTTCATAGAGGTCAATTGAAAATCGACTTGGAGGAAGCTATAGGTTTATCAGGGGGAAGTAAGATAGCTTCTATAAAGATAGATGACGAAAGTTTTTCTCTTTCTGATGGGGGAGCTATAGTAAATGGACTTGATTATTCGATTTTATATATTATAACTAGGCCTGTAAAGAAGTATATTTCCAATATAGATTTAGATAGTGCCAAGATAAAAATAAACTTTAAAGATGGGAGCTATTTGGCTAATTATTTTATAGAAGATAATAGCGAAGAAGAAACTGGCGGAGATGAAACTGGCGATGATGATGACGACAATGATGAGCCTAGGTTTAAGAAGATATATGTGAAGTTTAGAAAGGCTGGTACAGACAAGCCCTCCATGGCTAGTGATACCCTAAATCCTATAGGATATATGAGGGAGAACAAGGACGGGACTTACACTTATAGGGTGAAGTTTAGACCTAAGACCCTAGGTCTTATTACTGCTCAAATAGGTGACTTCGAAGTAAAAGAAGATGGCGAGTTTTTTTCTGTAGAAGAAGAGATTATAGAAGGAGAGTACAATAAGCAGTTTACCTTTGACTTAAAAGAAAAGGTAGAAGATAGGATAAGGATAAAGATGGCTAGCGTGGGTACTCATGAGGCTGATATAGTAGTGACCTATGTAGATGATGGTAGTTCGGATGAGGACGATTCTGATAAGAAACTTGTATATACGGTGAAATATTGGAAGGGTGCTGAGGAACTAGAGACTATAGAGGGCGAAGTCACTGTAGGTGAACCAGTGGTAAATGGTTATGATATATCCTATGACAACATGCCAGATGGATATAAGCTTGATGCTGAGAATTCAACAGAGTTTCCTTTTATAGTTACTGATGAGAATATCCATATAGATATAAGGTATATAGAAGAAGAAACAGAGCCAGAAGATGGTGGAAATACAGAAGATGAGTATGCAGATATAGACTTCGAGCCTGTGGATGTGCAGATGTATAAGGAGGGTTCAGATGATGTTTCCATGGCAAATGATGCCCTAAATCCAGAGGCGGGATTTGCTGAGAAAGATGGTAAATATTACTATAGGCTGCAGTTTGGACCTAAGACCATGAATGTCGGTGGACAGTCATTAGAGGGTCATATCACAGAGTTTAATCTAAATAATAATGGTACTTATGAGGTGGTAGAAGGTAGGAATATAGCTGGAAATGGAAATGGCTATGACAGTGAGTTTACCTTTGTCTTAGATAGCAAGGTGAGTAGGCTTCCAGTAGCTTTTAGAGTAGATGCCATGGGGAATTCCCTAGTAGATGCAGATATAGTTTTCGACCATGGCGATATAGAGGAGGTAGAGCTCCCTTATATTGTTAAATACTTCAAGGATAACGTAGAGTTCGATAGCATAGAGGATGTGGTCTTGTCTACTGAGCCTAGGATTATGGGTGTCCCTGATAAGACACCTGAGGAATACAAACTAGATGAACTAAACTCTACATCATTGCCATATACAGTATCAGAGAAAAATAACCTAATCATAATTAAATATATCCCAGAGAGGCAAGATGCTAAATTAAAAGATATAGCTTACAGTGTCGAATACTATAAGGATGGTGAGAAGTTCAAGACAGAAAGTCTCTCTGTAAAGTCAAATAATCCTATAGTGACATCTGTACCTAAAAATACTCCTGTAGGATATAAGCTGGATAAAGATGCTTCGACAAAGCTTCCTTATACTGTTTCAGAAGAACAAAACTTAATAATAATGAAGTATATTAAAAAGCAAAATACCGATGTTTATGGTTTGGAAAAAGGGGGTAGGTATAAGACTAAGATTACCCTTTACCATGCTACTAAGGATAAGCCTTCTATGGGAGACAAGGCATTTAGCAATAATAGGGATGCCTATATAAGCAGGACTGATACCGGCTATACTATTGAGATTACTGCCAACCCTATGGAGTTTTCTGGTATCAAGGCAGGACTTTCTGGAGTCTGGAGCAGGGATGCTGACATAATCGGTGATATTGAGACAGAAGAAACTGAAGTAGATGGGCTCACTTATATAAATAAGTTTACTTTTTTTGCTGATGTACTAAAGGACTTATATGCCATAGAAATAGCTACAGATGCTATGCCAGGAACTCAAAATGCTAGACTGAAATTCGACCTAGATGTATTAGAAGAAACGGATGAAGAAGCTGAGGCTAATTCAAATGTAGAGGATGGTTCAAAGGGTGAAGGCTTAGGTAAGATTTTACCTGAAGGAGCAGCCAAGTCTAAGGATAATATGACTATGAAGACTTCTGTTATGATGATTGGTACGACAGCTAATGTATTCTTAGATAAGGAGACTTTGAGTAAAAAGATAGCCTACTTAGATAAGAGTGATAAGAAGAACTTCATCATAAAGACTAAGTTCGAAGAAGGTGCTGATAGCATACGTTTAAATATGCATACTAAGGATGTGATGAGGGTAGAGGCGAACAAGGCAAGTCTGACTCTAATAGCCAATGATACCTTGGTATTTATACCTAATGATAGTTTAGATAGTTTGAAGAATGAAGGTGGAGAATGGTTTGAATTCATCCTTGGAAAAGATAAGCAAGATATTATCAGTGTGGGGCTAAAAATCGGAGACAAGGAAGTAAAAGACTTCGGTGATGATGTCTTTATTAAGATGGAAGATAAGGATTTTACAGAGGAAAAGGTTTTAGTCTTTGTAGATAAAAATGGAAAAGAAGAAGTAGTCAAAAAGTCTATGGTAACAGATAATGTCCTAAGGTTTAAGACTGCCAAGGATGGCAAGTTTAGACTAAAGGATATAGACATGGACTTCGATGATGTAAAGCCTGCCTTCTGGTTTAATAGTGCAGTTAAATTCGTATATGGACATGAGATTTTCAAGGGTACTAGCGACAAGAGTTTTAGTCCAGATGCACATCTTACTAGGGCCATGTTAGTAACAGCATTAAGTAGGATAGAAGATGAAGATTATGAATCTAAGGCAAACTTTGTAGATGTGAAAACTGATGCTTGGTATAGTGATGCTATCGACTGGGCTGTTTCTAGGGGACTAGTAAATGGCGAAGATGGCAAGTTTAGTCCTGATAGAAATATTACTAGGCAGGAGTTTGCACTTATTATTTATAGGTATATGAATGGTAGTAAGCCAGCAGATGACAAGCTAAAAGACTTTAAGGATGCTGATGAGATAGCTGACTGGGCTAGGGATGCCATGGCTTGGTGTGTAGAAAAAGGCATATTTAAGGGTAGTGGTGAGATTTTGGAGCCAAAAGAGGAAGCTACTAGGGCTGAGAG
>PDWI01000861.1_pt1 | contig 49238 bp, 46 predicted proteins | sample 1430891 | NCBI WGS metagenome assembly PDWI01 (sample SAMN01162508, study PRJNA174530) | Oral metagenome, whole genome shotgun sequencing project. | biome: Marine environment; feature: Marine mammal; material: Swab sample of the gingival sulcus; isolation source: swab sample of gingival sulcus...
TTTAACTACTCCTTTCATTCCGCCGCCTTCAATGAAATCTCCGACTTTTATTGGTCTAAAAATTATAAGCATAACTCCCGAAGCAAAATTTGAAAGTGAACCTTGCAGTGCTAAACCTACAGCAAGACCTGCAGCACCAAGTACAGCTACAAACGATGTTGTTTCTATACCTGCTTGACTTATTGCTGCAATAATCACAAAAGCATAAAGAGCAATTCTTACCATTGCAGTAAAAAACTTGATTAAAGTTGCATCAAGTTCTTTTTTTACCAAAACCTTGTTAAATAAATTGGTAATAAATTTTGCAACCCAAATTCCGATTACAAGAATTAATACAGCACCAAGAATTTTCATCCCGTATAATGTAATATAATGTTGGATTGATTCTAAACTTACATCCATGTTTCCTCCTTTATTTTTATATTATTTAATGTTGTTACGTATTAAAAAAACAATGAATAATAATACTTAACTATTAAAATAAAAAACCTTAGAAAAGAAACCAAAATTCTTTCTACATTTTTTCTTTTTGATTAAAAAAAAACAGATTTTAAGTTTCACCGGACATTTAAAATATTTTAAAAAAAACTATATTAAACTTTTTTGATTAACAAAAAAATGATAGTTTTATATTATCATTTAAATAATTTATAAGGATAAAATTTAATGCAATTATCAGGTCTTAGGTATGGTTCAAAACTTTTTGATTTAGTTGAATTTCCTTATGCCGAAGTTATTACAGGCGGTGCAAACAAAGAAGAAATTCAACAAATGTTAGACAAATACGGTAAACTTGTGATAAAGCCTTTCTTTTATGGAGGAATAGGAAAAAAAGGGAAAGCAGGTTTAGTTAGAATTGTTGATAATCTGGTTGATGCACTTAAAGCTAAAAGAGAACTTTATTTTGCAGAGCATAGAGGACAAACTGCAAATGGTGTAACAATGGAAGCATTTATTGAAGCTGATTTGGAAGTTTATTTCAGTATTACTGCTTCATCTGTTCACAGAAAACATGTATTTACAATTTCACCTTTTGGTGGTGTTGATGTTGAAACTCTTCCGCCTGAGAAGAAAAAAGTTGTTGATATTGATCCTTTTACCGGATTAAAATCATTCGATATTACAAATGCGTTAACCGATACAGGGTGTCCACAAAAATTTATTTCTCCGCTTGTGAGGTATATTCCTAAGTTGTGGGAGTTATATGAAAATTACGGATTCACAACAATAGAATTAAATCCTATCCGATTAACAAAAGTAAATAACCAATATTTGCCGGTTGCGTGTGATCTTAAAGCCGCTTTTGATCAAGATAATGATGCATGGAAAAGAACTAATTTACCAACGGCAATTTTTCAAACGGATATTTCTCCTTTTGAATCTGAAATTAATAAACTCAGAACTTATCAAGGACAAAGTGATGTTCTTGAACTAAATCCAAAGGGAACAGTTATTCCATTTATGTTTGGCGGAGGTGCAAATTCTGCTGCTACTGAAACACTTGGTGATCTTGCTATTTTTTCTTCCGATTTCGGAGGAAACCCGCCTTACGAAAAAATGTACGAGATAAGTAAAATTGTGTTTAAACATTGGTACGATCAAGCAAATGTTCTTTTGTTAATAGGAGGAAAAGCGAATAATACTGATATTTATGTAACCTTTAAAGGAGTTTTTGATGCTTTACGAGATCATATTGCAGTACATGGTAAAAAACCGATTTACACGGTAATAGGCAGAGGCGGACCAAATCTCGTAAAAGGAATGTTTTATGCAAAAGATATTCTTGATATGCTTAACTTGCCATACAAAATTTTCGGTTTCGATACTTCTATGATTTTAACAATTGAATATGCTAAAAAAATCAATGACTGGTGGCAAAAAGAAGGTAAAAATAAATATTTACAACAAATAAAAAATTAATTTTTAAAAAAGTTTTGGAAATAAATAATGAGACAATTAATAAGTAAACCTTTTCCATATTTTGTTGGAATCCATTCACTCGAAGAACTAATAACAAAAGATAGCAAGGTTTGTGTAATAAATATTCTTGGTAACGAAAGTAGAAAAGTAACTCCTGTTTCGCATGAATATAGTGGCGGAAATATTGTTGCAGGCGTGCAATACGGACGAAATGGAGAGTTGGAAACAAAAATAGGCAACATTCCGTATTATCCTTCCGTTAGGGAAGTAATGGATAACGGGCATGAATTTGATACAGGTGTAATTTATCTTCCTCCTACTGCCGTTAGTCAGGCTGTTTCTGAGCTTGTAGTTTATAACAAAGATCTTGCAAGAATTATTATTGTAACTGAAAAAATATCTGTTAGAGATTCACGGAATATTAGATATATTTGTCAAGAAGCCGGTGTTGATGTAATAGGAGCAAACTGTCTTGGTGTAGCAAATGCTTGGGATCATGTTAGAGTTGGCGGTGCACTCGGTGGTGATAATCCCGAAGAAACCCTCGTGCAAGGAAGTGTTGCAATTCATTCTAATTCCGGTAATTTTACAACAACTATGGCTGAATATTTAAGAACAGCCGGATTCGGAATTTCTACTGCAGTTAGTTCAGGTAAAGATTTTTATATTCATTTTGCATTACCTGAATTTTTATATGCTGCACAAAATGATCCGAGGACAAAAGTTGTTGCACTTTATGTAGAACCGGGCGGTTATTACGAGAAAATGGCTCTTGATTGGATTAAAGAAAGAAAATTCGGATTTAATAAACCGATTGTTTGTTGTGTAACCGGAAGATGGAAATCCAATATAACCAGACCTTGCGGACATGCCGGAGCACTTGCCGGCGGAAATGATGATGCACTTGCAAAAGAAAAATGGTTCGATGATTATTTTGGAGTAAAATGCTTTGATCCTAAAAATCCGAAAGTAAGCAAGAGAGGTGTAAGAATTGCGAGCATTCAAGAATTTCCCGAAGCAATGAAAGCAGTTTTCGAGAAAATGGATGACGAACCTGATTTCTTAACTCAAGGGGATCTTTCATTAAAACCTTGGCTTTCCGATAATATTCTAGAACTTCCTAAAGAGTTGGATATTCCTATTGCTAAAGCTCTTTCACCTTACGATAAGCTTATTGAAAAAACAAATAAACTTGTCGGGGCACAATATTTACGTCAAAATATGAGAAACAAATCGGGTGCTTCTAAAATGAATTCCAAAACTCAAGTTTCGGAACTTCATGGAAAATCAATCTTGGAATTATCGGAATATTCTCTCGAAGAGAATTTATACTTTTCGTTAGCAAAAGTATTGCCTGATAAAGAAGATATTTCCAGCATCAACCTTTTGTTAAATTTATTCTTGAAAATTGATCAAACAAATTTGACATTCCTAAAAAAAGCAAAAGAAAATAATGCAACGCCAAATGCTTATCTTACTTCTCAAGTTGCAGCAATAGGCAATAATCCTATGTTGCAAAAAACTAAAGTGCAAATAGCTTTTATTATTGATTTAATTAGAGAACATGGAATTAATGATAATACCAAAAAGTTTAGTAAAGAAATAGACGATTATATAATTAAAAATCTTTTAACAAAAAAGAAAATTAAATCTCACAAGAATATAGAAACTTTAATTAAAGAAGTTAAGAAAAGTAAAAAGAACTGCCTTGCAGTAAAAGTTTCGCAACACATACTTGCAATTGCAGAAAAAGAAAAATTAAACATAAAAAATGAACAAGAATTTTTACTTGCAACAGTTGCACTTTGCATTTTCTGGAAACCAATGCTTGCCAAGAGAATTTCCAGAATGGTTGTTGAAGATTCCATTAGTTATTTTTATGTAATTTCTCAATTGTTTGCTTACTCTGTTGTAAATATCGATAATAAATATTGGAAACAGCTTGTGGGCGAAAAAGTATCTAATTTAAATGGAAGTTTTTCTATTAATGCTTTCAAGATTTTGTTTAATAGAGTGCCAACCGATGAAGAACTTTTTGAGTTTAAAACACTTATCGGTTTAACTTTAACAAACGGACCCGGAACAATTTCCGCCAAAGGTGCAAAAGAATCAGTTAGTGCACGTAATAATATTTCAATGGCTTATGTAGGATTTCTTGCAAATACCGGCTTGGCTCATGGCGGTAACGGTTTTGAAGCAATTGAATATCTCTTAAATATTTTTTGTGATATTGATGTTGCAAATCCCGGGAAAAAAGATAAAAATATTGAACTTCAAGAAATTGCTAACAAAGCTGCAAAAGAATATGCCAAATTAAAGTCGGAAGCTAAAGAACTCGGTAAACTTAATTACAAAAAAATACCTTGTGTAAATCATCCGGTATTTAAAGGTGCAGCTGTAAATGTTGATCCGCGTGAACAATATGTAAGTAATATCTTAAGTAAAAGAAAATCATATAATGTGTTCTTAGATTTTTATCATTTTCTTGTTAAGGAACTCTTTAACGAGGGAGCAACCAGAAATGTATTTTGCGTTAATGTAGATGCAGTGCTTGCTGTGCTTACATTAAAGTTAGTTTGGAATGATTACAAAGCGAAAAAAATGACCAAACAGCAAATTCAAGATATTGTCTTTACACTGTTCCTTTACGGAAGAGCAATTGGTGTTTCCGCTGAAATAAGCGACCATAGAGACCGTGGACAAGATATGGATTGCAGAACTCCACAGAAAGAACTAAGCTACGTTTTATAGTAATATTATTTGTCTTTACAAAGGGACGATAAATTGTCGTCCTTTTTTTGTGTGATTATTTTAAAAATTACCAACTTTAATAGAAATAATTAAAGTTGGTAAATCAAAATATTTTAGTGTTGCATATTTTTCGAATGAAATGTTATAAAACTTAAGCATTCTATTTAAATATAGTTATACATAAGAGCTAAAAATGAAAATTACAAATGTTCATCAAAGAGAATACAATTATCCAATTTCAAAACTATCTAAAATATTAGAAACACTATCAACCGAGAAAGATTTGATGTGGCCTAAAGAAAATTGGGTGCCAGTGATATTGGATAATGGTTTGCGTGTTAATTCAAGTGGCGGTCATGGGAGAATAAGGTATTACATTACAAAATATGAATATGGGAAATTAGTCGAATTTTGTTTTACAGAACCAAAAGAATTTGTAGGGAAACATTACTTTGAATTAAAAAAACTGAATGAAAATAAAACAAAAGTCAAACATACTATCGATGTAGAACTTAATCTAAAAGGTTTAATTTTATGGAACTTAATTATAAAATGGTTGCATGATGCATTACTAGAAGATTGTTTAGATAAAATAGAAAATAATCTTGAAAAAACTAACGTGAAAACACCTCATAATGCTTGGGTCAAGTTTCTACGGAAAGCATTTCGAAAGAATAAAAAAAACACGTAACCAGCAACAAATCACCCTGCCTTTTGCTGGGTTTGGCAAAAATTGGTAAAATATAAATTTTGTATTTTATTAAAAATTGGATTTAAGTCTGTTCAATTAAATAAAGTTTAGTTACCGTAGTTACTTAAAATTTTTTCTGATAAATTGACTATTTTAGGTTTGAAATTAATAAATATAGGTTAAACAGATGTCTTTACCGTTGAGGAAGAGTTCTAAATTAATAGATATAGGTTTTACAAAAACTTGTGAATGCACAGGTAACAATATTAATTGTTTGACAGCAAAAGAGTGGCTAAAATGCCAACTTGGTGTTTGGCAATTTGCGTATGAAAAAAGAGATGTTCGAAATAAAGAATTACATCCTGCTACATTTCCTATCTCTCTTTCTAAAAAAGTTATAGAATTATTTTCTCAATAAATTTCAAGATTTATACGAATCATTAACAGAAATTTAAAGAACCATATAATAAGCAAATTAACAGATTGTTTCGTTCGGTTTCGCAATTTAATTTATAAATATAAAGTTTGGATGCCAATGAATAAAATAAAAAACAACAATGAACAAAAAGCAATGCCATGGTTTGCATTTCAGTTTATGAGATTCGTCATGAATATCAGAAAAAATTTCAGGAATATTGAAGAAGAAATCAATCTGGCAGGAATGGAAAAGGGGCTCCGTATCCTTGATTTTGGATGTGGTCTCGGATTTAACACTATCCCGGCTGCAAAAGCGGTGGGTAATAAAGGGCGAGTTTTTGCCCTTGATTTAAGTAATCAGTCCATAAAAATCATGAAAAAGAAAATCCGTAAGAATAAACTCAATAATGTAGAGATAATCCATTCCGGCTGTGATACAGGTCTGGAAGATAAGAGCATTGATTTGGTTTATCTGCATAATACTCTGCCTATTGTCAAAGAAAAACAGAAGGTACTGGGTGAAATAACTCGAGTTCTCAAAACCGGGGGGAGACTATCTTATATGAGCCGTGTAGGTTCGAGGATTTTCGGAGAAGACACAGTCAGTAACTCAAAACTGAAAGAAATTTTAAGTTCTGATTTTATTCTAAAAATAGAAAGAAAAGGGCACTTGATTTTTGAGCGGATTTCCTGACAAAAAAAACTCATAAAATATAGGCTTGTGTTCATATTCCTTTCCTTTAACATGCTAAAAATATCTGCACAAATGTTACTAAAAAGTAAGCAAATCAAATAATGAGAAATATCGGTTTTCTTTAACACTTTTAGCATAAAAAATTAGCAAAGATATTATTTTAAACGTAACTTTAAGCATTACAGTTTAATCAATTATATTTAATTTGAAAGGATAAATTATGGCTGACAAAAAAATTATTTGGACAAAAATTGATGAAGCTCCGGCTCTTGCAACTTATAGTCTTCTTCCAATTGTAAAAGCTTTTACAAAGGGAACAGGAATAGAAATTGAAACAAAAGACATTTCATTGACGGGAAGAATAATTGCCAACTTCCCGGATTATTTAACAGAAGAACAAAAAATTCCCGATAACTTATTGTTACTCGGTGATTTGGCAAAAACTCCTGATGCAAATATTATTAAATTACCAAACATTAGTGCTTCAATACCACAATTAATTGCAGCAATAAAAGAACTTCAAACAAAAGGTTATAAGATACCTGATTATCCCGAAGAACCTAAAACAGATGAAGAAATATTGCTTAAAAAACGTTTTGCAAAAGTTCTTGGTTCTGCCGTTAATCCTGTGCTTCGTGAAGGAAATTCAGATAGAAGACCTGCAGAATCAGTAAAACGATTTGCTCAAAAAAATCCGCACAAAATGATGAAGCCTTGGGCATCGAGCGGTTCCAAAACTCGTGTTGCTCATATGAATGAAAAAGATTTTTACGGTTCCGAAAAATCTAAAACCATGCAAAAAGTTGATACTGTGAAAATAGTTTTTACTGATACAGAAGGTAAAGAAAAAGTTCTTAAAAACGATTTAAAACTTCTTGAAGGTGAAGTAATTGATGCAGCCGTAATGAATGTAAAAGCTCTTAGAAAATTTTATGTAACCCAAATTGAAGAAGCAAAAAAAGATAATGTTTTACTTTCGCTTCACTTAAAAGCTACAATGATGAAAGTTTCTGATCCTATTATGTTTGGCCATGCCGTATCTGTTTATTATAAAGAAGCTTTGGAAAAACATTCAGATACACTTAAAGAAATCGGTGCAAATGTAAATTATGGATTAGCGGATGTCCTTTCGAGATTGGAAAAGCTATCACCGGAAGTAAAAGATGAAATAATTTCTGATATAAACAAAGTTTATGAAGATTGCCCTCAACTTGCAATGGTCGATAGCAGAATTGGTAAAACAAATCTTCATGTTCCAAATGATGTAATCATAGATGCTTCAATGCCAAATGTTGTTCGTGACGGAGGTAAAATGTGGAACAACAATGATGAACTGCAAGACTGTATTGCAATGGTTCCCGATAGAAGCTATGCAACAATGTATGAAGAAATAATTCAGAATGCTAAAGAGTATGGTCAGTTTGATCCAGCTACCATGGGTTCTGTTTCTAATGTCGGCTTAATGGCAAAAAAAGCTGAAGAATACGGTTCGCATGATAAAACTTTTGAAGCATCGGATAACGGAATTATCAAAGTAGTAAATTCCGATGGAAAAACTTTATTGGAGCAATCAGTTGAAAAAGGTGATATTTTCAGAATGTGCCAAACAAAAGATGTTGCTATTAAAGATTGGGTGAAACTTGCTGTGAACCGAGCAAGAACTTCCGATACTCCGGCGATTTTTTGGTTAGATGAAAACAGAGGACACGATAAAGAAATAATTAAGAAAGTTAATGAATATTTAAAAGAACACGATACAAATGGATTAGAAATTAAAATTCTTAAACCAGTTGATGCAATGAAATATTCTTTGGAAAGAATTAGAAGAGGATTGAATACAATTTCTGTAACCGGAAATGTTCTGAGAGATTATTTAACGGATTTATTCCCAATCCTTGAACTTGGTACGAGCGCAAGAATGCTTTCGATAGTTCCTTTATTGCAAGGCGGGGGATTGTTTGAAACCGGAGCAGGCGGTTCGGCTCCCAAACATGTTCAGCAGCTAACTAAAGAAAATCATTTACGTTGGGATTCACTCGGTGAATATTGTGCTTTGGTCCCTTCACTTGAATTAATTGCTGAACAGTCGGGTAACAAAAAAGCTACCATTCTTGCAAAAACTCTTGATGAAGCAATCGGCAAATATCTGGAAAACGGAAAGCTTCCTTCAAGAAAAGTAAATGAAATTGATAACAGAGGAAGCTCATTTTATCTTACACTCTATTGGGCGGAAGCTCTTGCAAACCAAACTGAAGACAAAGAAATAAAAGAGAAGTTTGAAAACATTTATAAAGAGTTATCCGAAAACGAAGAAAAAATTTCAAATGAACTTCTTGCAGTGCAAGGTAATAGTGTTGATCTCGGTGGTTACTTTAAACCAGATGATAAAATAGCCGAGCAAGTTATGAGACCGAGCGAAACATTTAATAAGATTATTGATAGTATTTAATCTTATTTCATGTTTAACTTAGTTGAACAAGAGTCAGTTCGTTATTGCAAGTGAACGAAGCAATCTCATAAACTTGATAAATTAAATGTAATAATGAAAATGATAGTAATTGCTTCTCTGGTATTTTGCGGGAGGAGCAATATGACTTATATTATTTGTTCTCAAAAATTTCAAATTTAACATAAAACAGAGAGAATTTATGAAATACTTTTTAATTGTAACATTTATTTTAATTAATTGTGTAGTATTTGCACAAGCTGCATTTCAAGATTTTTTTGTAGATAAACAAATGCGGTTGGATTACTTCCATTCAGGTAATTCGGAAAATGATTATTATACTTTCGATGAAGTAATTGAAGAACCTTTTTGGGGTGGTTCAAAAACCAAACTTATTGATAAGCTCAATTATGGTAATTTTATGTTTTATGTTTATGATATGAAAACCGATAGTCTTATTTATTCGAGAGGTTACTCATCGCTCTTTAAAGAATGGCAGACTACAGAAGAAGCAAAAAAAATTAACCGAACATTTGCCGAAACTCTTACTTTCCCTTATCCCAAAGATTCGGTTAGAGTTGAAATTTATGATAGAGATAAAACAAATAAGTTTAGAAAGCGTGTAGAGTTTATAATAGATCCGCAAGATTATTTTATTAAAAAAGAGCAACTAAATAAAACCAAAACAACAAGGATTCATTATTCGGGAAACCCTAATGAGAAATTAGATATAGTTTTTATTGCCGAAGGATATACAACTGATGAAATAGATAAATTTGAAAAAGATGCAAAAAGATTCTCCAATTATTTGTTTGAGTATTCTCCCTACAAAGAAATGAAAGATAAAATAAATATTTGGGGTGTTAAAACTGTATCTGAAAGTTCCGGTACGGATATTCCTGCAGATTCAGTTTGGAAAAGCACGGCTGTAAATTCATCTTTCTATACTTTGGATAGCGAAAGATATTTAATGACTACGGATTATAAAATCGTAAGGAATTATGCGGCAAATGTTCCGTATGATCAAATTTATATTTTAGTTAATACTTCAAAATATGGTGGCGGAGCAATTTATAATTATTATTCGTGTACAGCAGTTGATAATGAAAAATCAAAGAAAATATTTATTCACGAATTTGGTCATGGTTTTGCCGGATTAGCAGATGAATATTATACTTCGGAAGTTTCTTATCAAGATTTTTTTAATCTTGATGTAGAGCCTTGGGAACCAAATATTACAACTCTTGTAGATTTTGAATCGAAATGGAAGGATATGTTAGACCCGGATACTCCAATTCCAACTTCAGTTGAAGGTAAAGAACCTTTGCAACTCGGTGTTTACGAAGGAGGCGGTTATGTTGCTAAAGGTGTTTACAGACCATCGCCAAACAGCTTAATGAAAGCTTTTGATATTGATGAGTTTAACGAAGTAAGCAAACGTGCAATTAAAAGGGTGATTGAGTTTTATTGTGAGTGATATACTTCAAGTATCAAAATTAAAATCTGTATAAAACTAATAACCTTAAAAGAGTAATATAAGGTTTAGAATTTTAAATGAAATTGAACTCAAACTTTTACGAATGCAAATTAATTCCCAATACTTCTACATCAATTATTCCTTTATATTTATTATCTTTGAAGATATAATTGCATGAATATTTTTGAATTATAATTAAGTTTTAAGGTCTTAATTTTGGCAAAGAGAAAACCAAAAAAAAATATCAAAGTTACTCAAGATATAAAATCTTCTACTATAAATATTTTTTACAACATATTGATATTTGTTATAGCCGTTGTAATTATTTATTTGGGTTATTCAATTTATTTGAAATTATCTAAAAAGAATTCTGAACTTTCAAGTGCAGAAAAAAAAGAAGTTGCGGCAGAGATAATTCAGCTTGATGTGTTAAATGGTTGCGGAGTAAGCGGAGTTGCAGATAGATTTACAGATTATTTGCGTGCGCATAATTTTGATGTTGTTGAACTCGGTAATTATAAAGTTAACGGAGTTGTTAATTACAATATAAATGAAACCTTTGTTATCGATAGAATTGGCAATAGAGCTAATGCCTTAAAGGTTGCCAAAGAACTCGGTATTGAAAATGTAAAAGTAATTCAGCAGTTAAATGAAGATTATTTTCTTGATGTATCTTTGATAATAGGAAAAGATTATTATAAATTAAAACCAATAAAGGGAACTGAATAAAGTTGAAAGCTAAAGAAATTATCAACCAAGTTGTAGAAATTATACAATCTAAAAAAGGGCATAACATATCAATTCTTGATCTAACGAAACTTTCGGCAATGGCTGATTATTTTATAATTTGTTCTGCCGATGCAAATGTTCAAGTAAAAGCAATAGCTGATGAAATTGATAAAAAACTACGTAAGCAAGGCGTTAAAAGCTCTAACAAAGAAGGCTACAATTCATTAAATTGGGTTTTGTTAGATTACTTTGATGTAGTTGTACATATATTCAAAAAAGATGCTAGAGAGTTTTACAACTTGGAAAAACTCTGGGGCGATGCTGAAATTACTTACATAGAAGACGTAAATAACTCTTTTCATAAATAATCCTTAGAACATACTGTGAAAAATTATCTTAATAAAATTTTTGATGAAGCTAAAAATAAATTAAACTATCTTAATGATATAGAACTGCAGTTTAGTATTCCGCAAGAATCGTCTCATGGCGATTACTCGATAAATGCAGCAATGATGCTTTCAAAAAAACTGAAGAAAAATCCAAGGGAAATTGCTAATGAAATTATTGAAAATTTGAAATACGATAGCAAAATAATTTCTAAAATTGATATTGCCGGACCCGGATTTATTAATTTTTATTTTACACATACATTTGTAAATAAATTTCTTGAAACAGTAATTTCGAAAGGAAGTTCTTTTGGACATTTTGATAAGTTTAAGGATAAAACTGCTAACGTAGAATTTGTTTCAGCAAACCCAACCGGACCTTTAACTGTAGGACACGGAAGAAATGCTGTCCTCGGAGATGTAATTTCCAATCTGCTCGAAGCTATTGGGTATAGTGTTGACCGTGAATATTATTTTAATAATGCGGGCAGACAAATGCGTGTGTTGGGAAAATCCATTGCACTAAGATATTTAGAATTATTTGGAGTTAATGAAGAATTTCCTGAAGAATGTTACCAAGGTGAATATATCAAAGATATTGCTAAAAAAGTTAAAGCTGAATTTGGCAATAAATTTCAAGATGATATTGAAAATAATATTTTTAAAGAAACCGCCGAAAGAGAAATTTTTAATAACATTAAAAAAACTCTCGGAGACTTAAAGATAAATTTTGCTACATATTTCAACGAAGATAATTTATATAAAAATAAAGATATTGATGAAGTACTAAAAAAGTTTGAAGAAAAAAATCTGTCTTATAAAAGTGAAGGTGCAACCTGGCTCAAGTTTTCGGAACTTGGACAAGGACAAGACAAGGTAATAATTAAATCAACAGGAGAACCGACATACAGACTTCCCGACATTGCCTATCATGAATCAAAATTTAAACGTGGTTATGATTTAATTGTTGATATTTTTGGTTCAGATCATAATGCAACTTATCCTGATGTGCTTGCCGGAACTAAATCTCTCGGTTATGATATAGAAAAAGTTAAAGTTGTTATTTATCAATTTGTAACAATTATTGAAAATGGCGAAGTTGTAAAGATGTCAACTCGTAAAGCTAATTTTATAACTTTAGATGAATTGATTGATGAAGTTGGTGCTGATGTGGTAAGATATTTTTTTATAATGCGTAATCATTCTTCGCACATGAATTTTGATTTGGGTTTGGCAAAAAAGCACTCTGATGAGAATCCGATTTTTTATCTTAAATATGCTCATGCAAGAATTTGTTCTATCTTAAAATTAACTAAAGAAGAGAAGCTTAATTCATCGTTGGAAAATCTTAACTTATTAAATACTGAAATTGAACAAAAACTAATTAAGCATCTTCACTGTTTCGAGGATGAGGTTTATCAGTCTGCTGTTAATTTAGAGCCTCATAAAATAGCTAATTACTTAGAAACTCTTGCGGCTCTTTTTCATAAATTTTATACTGAATGTAGAATTATAGGTTCTGAAGTAAAATTAGCTGAAGCAAGAATTGCATTAATTGAATCTGTTAAAATTGTTCTTAAAAACGGGTTAAATTTATTAAGTATTGAACCACCGGAAAAAATGTAAGCGAGAAGTTGCCATGCGTAGCATAGACTTTCTAGTCTGTGCAAACAATAAATAAAATTATATTTTTTAGCAGAATGTGATTGTTTAAATAATTTGTATCATCTTACAGATGCTAATAATCTTCTCATTCGGCAATGGCAACAGAAAGAGCATAAACTGACTTTGCGTCTTTCTCTAAAAGAACTCTTGCTGCTTCACTGATTGTTGAACCTGTTGTGATAACATCATCAACAAGAATGATTCTTTTGCCTTTAACTTTTCTCGGATTTCCACAAAATGTGAATGAATCTTTAACATTAGCTCTGCGTTCAGAAAGAGTTAGCTTTGTTTGAGTTTCTGTAAATCTGTTCCTTTTCAATACTTTAGGATTTATTTCAATCTTCATGACTTCAGAAATTCCTTTTGAAACTTCTTTGGCTTGGTTAAATCCTCTTGATGCTCTTTTCAAATAATGGAGCGGAATGGGAATAATTAGGTCGGCATCCCAAAGCTGGATTTTGTTGTAAATCCTATTAGCAGAAATAACCCCAAGATATTTTCCCACTTTAAAATTACTTTTATATTTTAATGAATGAATTAATTTTTGAAGTACAGAGTCTTCTCTGAAAATGAAAGCGGTTTGGAAATCCGTAATAATTTTCTCTTCTAAAAACTTTCTGTTAAATTCACTTGAGATTAATTCCTGTTTGGCAAATTCAAGTTGCACAAAACAATTAGGACACAAAAATTTATTCTCTCTGAGTTTAGCATTGCATGATAAACAAAATCTCGGCAGAAAAAAATCTAAAATATTATTAGGTGTTAAATTAAAGCTCAATTTACTATTGTCCCTATTTCTTTGAGTTTTTATAGCATTTTAAGTTTTTTTCTTATCAGCCATTCAACTGCAAACAGAAGAACTATTAAAATTAAAATGGTTGTTAAATCAGCTAAATGTAACTCGCTCACTTTTGTTTTATAATAAATTTTAGCTTCGTAATTTTTGCTTAGTTTAATCTTTAAGGAATCAGCCTTGTTTATACTTACATAGAGACCATTTGTAGAATTTGAAATTGATTTCAAAAAACTTGCATCCATTTTCTTTGTTATTGCTTCCGGCTCGATAGGGTCAATATTAAAAATTCCTCTCTGAGCCGTAATATTTTTTTTATTATCTATTAACTCAGCTGAATAATTGTAAATACCGGGCTGATTAAATTTTGTCTGAACTTCATAGAGTCCATTGTCAGTATTTTTGAAAAATAAAGTTTTTGTATTTTTCTTATTTTTATTAGTAATTGTAAGTTTTATTGATTCATTATTGATTGCTTCAAGTATTTCGTTGTATCTTACTGCAGTAAAAGTAATGGTTTCGCTTAAGTTATAATTTTTTTTGTTTGATTTAACCTTGAACAAATCTTCGTCTGATTTAAGAGTTAACCATTTAACAGCGTTGTAGAGAAAATTTTGAAATAAAAATTGATTCTTTGTGTTTAATTTCCACTTCCAAATATTTGCAGCTGCAATTGTTATATTTTTAAAACTATTATTAGAACTTTTTAAAATTATAGGGTTTACAGGGCTTTCTAATAAAATTTCCGTACTTATATTTGACAATAATCTTGTATTTGTAATGTTGATTGGCGGTAATTGTCTCCAATCAGAAAGCGAGGAAGGATCATTTCCTAATAAACTATTTGAAGTTCCCAAGGGTTCAACATCAGTTAAGGAAAAAGAGTCTGATATATTTTCTAATTTTGTGGGAAGAATTTCTTGCAATAAGTTTAAGTTGCCATAATCGATGTTAAGTGAAAAATTAATAAGTGTTGGCTTCTTTCTTAGTTTTATTGTTTCAATAATATTTGCCAGAAAATTTTTATTACTTTTTTTTGTGGGATAACCAACAAAAATTAAAATATCAGAATCTTTAATATTTTTATTTGAATTATTTTGATTATAAATTAAATTATTATTTATTTCTACAATTTGCACTACTTCAAATTCTTTATTTGATTTTAATGTTTGATAAATTGCCGATAAATCTCTACTTGGCGAACCTCCGATAATTACAATCTTCTTTTTCGAACTTAAAATATTTATGATTGTTGATTTTCTATTGTTGTTTAAATTATCATCTCCGAAAATTTCCTTAACTTTTACAGTTAATTTATATTTCCCTTCGTTAGGATTTTTGTAAGTAAACGATACCCTGTTTATTCCACTTTTGTTTAAAATAATATTTTTCTTATCAATTAGTTTATTCTCCTCAAATAAACTAATCTCAGTTATCTTATTCTGAAAATGTTTGTTGCTTACTATAATTTCAATTTTTGTTTCACGATTTGAATAAACGAATTCATTGGTTTTTATTTGTTCAATGCTTATATCTTTATTATCGGATGTATCTCCAATACCTAGAGTAAATACAGGAAAGTCAAATTCAGAAAACTTATTTTGTACATTTAATCCTTCATTAACAATGCCATCCGAAATGATTACAGCCGAACTTATATTTTTCTCTGATTTTAATTTTTCGAATATGGAAAAAAACTCAGTAGAATTATCATTAAAACTTAAGGAATCTGCTTCAAGGTTTTTTATTGATGTAATTGAATCCCCGAATGTATAAATTTTATTCTCAACTTCAGAGTTTTTATTTAATTCATTTATAAATTGTTTTAGTTTCTTTAAATCCTCAGTAGAGGAGAACATTTTTATTGATTTGGAGTTATCAACAAAAATAATATTTTTTAGTTCAATTTTTTCCTTTGATACAGATTTTACAATAGGATTAAAAATTAAAAAAATGATAAGTATTAGAGCGAGAGTTCTTGCCAAAATCAAAATACTTTTTTGAAATTTGTTAATTTTTGGAAGAGTAATTCTATAAATAAAAATAGTATAGATTATAACTATAATTGCGGTAAGGAAAAAATATATTGGCTGATAAGCCATTGAAATATGGATATTATTAAACCAATTCATAAATATTATATTATTTAACCTTTAGAAATTCCAGTTCTTCAGTTCCTCTAATGTTTTATAATCTGTTAAATCGAAGTGGATAGGTGTAACGGCAACATAATTATTTTTAACGGCAATTTGATCATTTCTTAAATCATCAGTTAAATCAGTCATAACACCGGTTAGCCAATAATAATTATTTCCGTAAGGATCTTTACGCTCTTCATAAATATCATCCCACTTGGAGCAACCTTGTCTGGTTGGTAAAATTCCTTTTATTTTTCCTTCCGGCAAATTGGGAATATTAACATTTAACAAAACTCCTTCTTTTAACCCATTTTGAAGAACTTTTTCTGTAATTTGCTTTGCAATCTTTTCCGCATATTCAAAAGAAGTTGGAACATGATCTGTGATTGAAAACGCTATTGCCGGACAATCCATAATTGCGGCTTCTCTTGCGGCGGAAACTGTTCCTGAATAGATTAAGTTTATTGCAGTGTTTGCTCCGTGGTTTATTCCCGAAACAACAATATCGGGTTTCTTATTCAAAATATTTCTGATACCAAACTTCACACAATCAGCAGGCGTGCCTTCAATTGCATAGCCGGTAAATTTATCTCGTAAATTAACTTCGGTGCATCTTAATGGATATTTCATTGTTATTGAATGACCTGCTGCACTTTTTTCTGTTACAGGTGCAACAATAGTTACTTCACCAATTTCGCTCATGGCTTGGGTTAAATGAAAAATTCCATCGGCTCCGATTCCGTCATCATTACAAACCAAGATTTTCATTAAATTCCTTTATTAAATTATTTATTTTATTCTAATTAAGAAATATAGTAAACTTTATTAATTAAACAGTCATTATAAAAAAGTGTATATTTATATTTGTGATAATTTTTTAGATAAGGTTTATTAGAATGAAGAAATTATTTCTAATAATTATTTTTCAGTTATTAATTACAAATTATTTTTATTCTCAGACAGATTCCGTAGAAGTTTTTATTATCGGTGCTTATGTCACACCCGAAAAACCTCATACATTTCATCTTTCGTTTTTTACTTCTAAGAATGTAAAAACAAAAATAAAGATTGATGAAAAATATATAACCAATGTTTCCAATGAGTTCACAGAAGATCACTCTGCAGCAATAGATTTTACAAACTTTAATTTCAAAGATAAATTTGTTTCTTATCAAATAATAAGCACTAATGAGAAAGGCGAAAAATTTGAAAGCGAAGTTTTTGAAATAGTTTTGCCTTATGAAGAATTTATAGAAACAAAAGAGGGAACAAATCCTATTTTTACAATATTGACTGGAATGCTTTTGTATTTTTTACCTTCTCCAAATTATGTTTTTTATGAGGGACAAAAAATTTTCAGTCTGACTAAAGAAATTCCGGTAATAACATTTTATTCCTCCGGATATAATTATCCTTCGGGACATATTAGTTTGGAATATTCACATTTTTATAAAGATAACTTCAATAATATTTTAAGATTCGGCTATAAACATGTTATCCCGATACAATATATAGAATATATTTCACCAGGAATTACTGCCTTTACAAATTTTAATGGCTTAAATGGAATTGGTCTTGAAACATCCATAGGTTTTTTTAAGGTCTTTGATGTTTTTACAGTCTATTCGCGATATAGATATAACTTAAAACCAACTAATAGTAAAAACCATTTTCATGAAATAAGTGTTGGTCTTTATTCAAATTTCTTTACTATAGATTTTTAATATATGATGAAAAAAAATAATTATGTCGATCTCGGTGAAAGAGGAAAGTATAATAAAAATAATAAGTTAAATGATTTAACAGGTAAAGAGTGGATTAAATTTTCTAAGTCTTGGTTTATACACAAACCAAAAAAAAGAAAAGAAAATGAAATACTTCACCCTGCAAAATATCCAGAAAGTCTTGTGGAAGAGTTTATAAAATTTTTCACAAAAAAAAATAATTGGGTTTTTGATCCGTTTCTCGGAACAGGCAGCACTTTAATAGCTGCCGGAAATCTTGAACGCAATGGAGCGGGTATTGAGTTAAATGAAAATTATTATAACATTGCAAAAACAAGGATAGCGCAAGAGAATTTCAAGAAAAAAATATATTCTTTGAACGGTAATTCATTAAATCTTAAAAGCTTGTTGAAAGAAAAAAATCTTTCGAGAAGGAAATTTGATTATATAATTACTTCTCCTCCTTATTGGAATCAATTGGAAAGAAATAATATCCGGCAAAAAGAGAGAAACACAGCAGGCTTAGATACTAAATATTCCAATGCAAAAAATGATATTGGAAATCTGAAAAGTTACGAAGATTTTCTTGAAGCGCAAGCAAAAATTTTTGATTTGGTCTTTGATGTAACCAAAAAGAATGCTTATCTTACAATTATTACAAATAACATTTATTACAAAAGCAAACTTTACCCTCTTGCATTTGATACGGCTTTAAGCCTTACAAACAGAGGTGCAAAAAGCTGGGTGTTAAAAGATGAAAAAATTTGGCTGCAGGATGATAAACCACTTATTGCTCTTGGTGTTAATAGTGCTTGGGTTGGTAATAGACATCACCAATATTGTTTAATTTTCAGAAAGGAAATATAGAACTTGGAATTTGCTGTTTCGGTAAGTGAAATAACTTCGTTAATAAAAAGAACACTTGAAGAAAGCTTTGAACAAATAAAAGTTATCGGCGAAATTTCAAACTTTAAAGCTCATAGTTCCGGTCATTGGTATTTTTCGCTCAAAGACAGCAATGCAACAATAAATTGTACAATGTGGAAAGGAATAAACAATTACGTTTTCTTTACTCCACAAGATGGAATGAAAGTTATTTTAACCGGAAGAATTACCGTTTATCCACCAAGAGGAACTTACCAGTTAGATGTTAAATCAATGAAACCGGCAGGCGAAGGAGAATTACAAAAAGCATTTAATGAGTTAAAGGCGAGATTAAATGATGAGGGGTTGTTTGCTCCCGAACATAAAAAAGAAATTCCTATCTTTCCAAATAAAATTGGTATTGTAACAGGGAAAGATACAGCAGCTTTACGTGATATGCTGAATATTGCAGAAAGAAGATATCCTTTAGTAAATTTGATTATTGTTCCGGCTAAAGTTCAAGGCGAAGGTGCGGCGGAAGAAATTACCAAAAATATAAAAGAATTAAACAAACTGAAAGATGTTGATGTGATAATTGTTTCACGAGGCGGAGGTTCTCTCGAAGATTTGTGGGCATTTAACGAAGAAATTGTTGCACGTGCAATTTTTAATTCCAAAATACCTGTTATTACAGGTGTTGGACACGAAATTGATTTTACAATTGCTGATTTTGTTGCAGATTTAAGAGCACCAACACCTTCTGCAGCAATGGAATTAGCAACTCCAAATCAACCAGAAATTTTTGCCTTTATTGATGAATTTTCCTATAATAGTAAGAAATATATATTAGATAAGTTGGAAAGCTACAGAGAGGAAATAGATTCTATAATTGAATCGTATGGATTCAAAAATTTAATAAATAAAATTAATAATAGAAAACAAGAAATTGATAATTATATTTTTAGAATCCAAAACTTGATAAGTAATAAAATTACTAAAACAAAAAATGAAATTAATTTATGCAATAAAATTGTATCATATAATAACATTGAACAAATTCTTGATAAAGGATTTACGCTAATTGAACAAGATAATAAGTTCATAAAAAATAAGAAATCTTTTATCAATAATTCAGAATTTAATATTAAATTTGTCGATGGAAAAGTGAGAATTAAGCAGTGAGCAAAAAAAAGAAAAACTTTGAAGAATCGTTAATAAGATTAAAAGAAATAGCTGAACTGTTGGAAAGTGATGAAATTTCTTTAGAAGATTCAATAAAAATTTATGAAGAAGGAATAAACTTATCTAAACAATGTTCTAAAATTTTAGAAAAAGCAGAATTAAAAATTGAAGAGCTCAATACAAGTTTGGATAAATCTTAAAGAGAGATTAAAGTGGTAGATAAAACTAAATACAAATTATTATTCGATATTAACGAACCAAAAGATATTAGAGATTTTGATTATTCAAACCTAAAAATTTTATGCGAAGAAATACGTGAATATATGGTTGATGTAGTTTCGCAAATTGGTGGACATTTTGGGGGCGGACTTGGTGCTGTAGAATTAACAGTTGCATTGCACAAAGTATTTAACACACCTACCGATAAACTGATATGGGATACTGGGCATCAAGCATATCCGCATAAAATAATAACCGGAAGAAGAGAACAGTTAAAAACAATTAGACAACTTAATGGTATAAGCGGATTTCTAAAGCGAAGTGAAAGCGAATATGATGAATTTGGAGCGGGGCATGCTTCAACTTCGATTTCTGCTGCACTTGGTATTGCCGCCGCAAATCATTTAAACGGAAAAGATAATAATAAAGTGATTGCTATTATTGGTGATGGAGCGATGACTGGCGGTATGGCTTATGAAGCAATGAACAACGCCGGTTATATAAAAAAGAATCTGATTGTTGTACTTAATGACAACAATATGTCCATTGCTCCTAATGTGTGGCAGATTTCCAAATACTTTAACGAAGTTATTTCTCATCCGGAATACAATAAATTTAAAGGTGCAATTTGGGATTTAACAGGTAAACTCGATAATTTTGGCGATAGACTGCGAACTGTTGCGGGAAGATTGGAAAGTGGAATAAAAGCCATTGTTACACCGGGAATGCTTTTTGAAGCTTTAGGATTTAGATATTTTGGACCTGTCAATGGACATAACATTACAAAGTTGACAAAATTGTTTGAACAGGTAAAAGAATTTAAAGGACCAATTTTAGTTCATATTTTAACTGAAAAAGGAAAAGGATACAAACCTGCCGAAGGAAGTCAAACTCAATTCCATGGAGTATCACCTTTCAATAAAAATACCGGAGAAATTCAAAAAAAATCGGGAACAAAACCAAGTTATACTTCAATTTTCGGTAAAGCACTTATCGAAATAATGAAGAATGATAAAAAAGTGGTTGGCATTACCGCAGCTATGCCTGATGGAACAGGATTAAAAGATGTAGAAAAAGAATTCCCGGATAGATATTTTGATGTTGGAATTGCTGAAGAACATGGAGTAACTTTTGCTGCAGGTCTTGCAACACAAGGTATTAAACCTGTTGTTGCAATTTATTCTACTTTTATGCAGAGAGCAATCGATCAAATTATACATGATGTTGCATTACAAAAATTACATGTTATTTTTGTAATGGATAGAGCCGGCTTGGTTGGTGCCGATGGACCTACACATCATGGGACTTTCGATTTAACCTTTTTAAGATTTATTCCTGACATAGTAGTTATGGCACCGAAAGATGAAGCTGAACTGAGGGATATGCTTTATACTGCCGTAAATTACAAGGAAGGACCAATCGCAATTAGGTACCCTAGAGGAACTGCACTTGGGGTAGAAATTAAAGAAGGTTTTGAAAATATTGAAATAGGTAAAGCTGAAAAAATTAAAGACGGAAATGATGTAGCCATTCTTGCTGTTGGTTCGATGGTCGATTATTCGCAGAAAGCTGTAGAAATATTAAATAAAAAAGAAATAAATGCAGCTCTTTTTAACATGCGGTTTATTAAACCTCTTGATGCAAATATGCTTGATGAAATTGCAGAGAAGTTTGATAAAATTATTACAGTAGAAGAGAATACTATTGTCGGTGGTTTCGGAACAGGTATTTTGGAATATTATAATGAAAAAAATATTAAAAAAGATATTTTAAGAATCGGGCTGCCTGATAAATTTATTGATCATGGTACGCAAGCTGAATTACATCAAATATTAGAAATTGATACAGAAGGAATAGTTGATAGAGTAATAAAATTTCTTAAAAAGATATAAAAGATTTAAGAGGAAAAAATTTTGAACGGAAATACAAAAATTGTAGTTATTGGGCTTGGCGGAGTTGCACAATTAGTGCATCTGCCGATTTTATCAAAGATAAAATCTGTTAAAATTGCAGCTGTATCCGAACTGAATAAAACCAGATTAAAAACTATTGCCGAGAAATTCAACGTAAAAGAAAAATATACTGATTACAAAGAAATGCTAAATCATGTTGAATTTGATGCTGCAATAATATCAACACCGACAAATACGCACAAACAAATAGCTATAGATTGTCTCAATAGCGGTAAAGATGTTCTAGTTGAGAAGCCAATTGCTCTTTCATATCAAGAAGCAAAAGAAATAGATGATGCTGCAAAGAAGAATAAAAGAAAAGTAATGGTCGGAATGAATTTTAGATTCAGACCCGATGCGATGATGCTGAAAAGTTTAATAAATAGTGGAGAACTAGGAGATATTTTTTACATTAAATGTGGATGGGCAAGAAAGCAAAGCAGTAATCAAAAATGGTTTAATAAAAAGAACTTATCGGGAGGAGGAGTTCTTTTGGATTTAGGAATTGTTTTATTGGATACTGCATTATGGCTGCTCGATTTTCCTAAAATAAAAAATGTAACTTCGCAAAATTTTTCTCATACTCGACAAACAGTTGAAGATTCATCAGTAGGATTGATTAGATTTAATAGTAATGCCGTTCTAAATTATGAGGTTAGTTGGTCCGTACAAGATGAAACTGATAAATTTAGGTTATCTGCGTTTGGCAAGGAAGGTGCAGGTTATTTGAATCCTTTAAAAGCATATAAAAAAGTTGATTCAACAAAAGTGGATTATACCTTAAACAGTAGAGCAGAACAAAAAAACTTGTTCAGGAAATCTTATGAAAATGAAATAAAACATTTTATAGGAGCAATAAAAGATTCCATCCCATTAATTTCCTCTAGTGAAGAAGCATTGTTTAGAATGAAATTAATTGAAAACCTATATCAATCAGCAAAAAATAAATCGGAAATAAATTTCTAAAAATTATGGCAAAAATTTTATTAGTAGACGATGAAAAAGATATAGTGGAATTCCTTCAGTACAATTTGGAAAATGAAGGGTTTCAAGTAATTTCTGCTTATGATGGAGAGATGGCACTCGAAAAAGTAAAAGAGTATCCTGATTTGATCGTCCTTGATGTAATGATGCCCAAAATGAATGGTTATGATGTTTGTAAAAAAATTAGAACAGATGATAAATATAAAAACATCCCAATTATTTTTTTAACTGCAAAAACAAGTGAATTTGATGAACTGAAAGGTTTTGATCTTGGAGCTGATGATTATGTTAAAAAACCAATTTCTCCCAAGATGCTTGTTGCAAGAGTTAAATCAAAAATAATGCGTGCTGCAAATTTTCAAGATAATATTGGTAACTCTTCTAAGATTGTTGTTGGTCCCATTGAAATCAATCTAGAAAAATACAAAGTAAAATTAGAAGGTAAATCTATTGTCTTTCCCAAAAAAGAATTTGCGCTTCTTGTATATCTTGCAAAAAAACCAGGTAAAGTTTTTCCTCGGGATATTTTACTTAATGATATTTGGGGCGAAGATATTTATGTTATTGAAAGAACAGTTGATGTACACATTCGTAAAATTAGAGAAAAACTCGGAAAATATTCAAAAATAATAGAGACCAAAAAAGGTGTTGGGTATCGCTTTAGAGAATTTCAATAAGCTTATTTCAAACTTTAAGCATTCAACTATTTTTGCCAAAGAAATATTATCAATAAGCTTAATATTTGCGGTAGCTTCTTTTCTGCTTCTTCATGTAAGTTATCCGAAGTATCTCTTTATTCTGATTATCATTTTGATTTTTGATCTTATTGCACTAAACTCTATTGGTTACAAAAGAAGAAAAGAAATTGAGGAAATTAAATCGGTAATAAAATCAATAAGAAAAAATAAAATATCTTCCGAATCTGAAATATCGCTAAGTAAATCTTTAATAACCTTAGAAGGAAATATTAAAGCGATGTTTCGCAGAACTCAACAAGATCTTGCAAATGTAAAAAAACTTGCTCAAGCAAGAAGTGAATTCCTTGGTTATGTTTCACATGAATTGAGAACACCAATTTTTACAATACAAGGTTATCTCGAAACTTTATTAAGTGGTGCGGTTAATGATAAAAAAGTTAATAGAGTATTTCTAACTAAAGCCTTAAATCATTCCGAAAATCTAAATACTTTGTTAAATGATTTAATTGATATTTCTATGATTGAATCCGGGCTAATGAGTTTAAGTTTTAGATATTTTAACTTAAATAATTTTTTGATAGATATAATAGAAAATTCTAATGACTTAGAGAAGAAAGAAAAAGTTTCCATTCATATTAAAGAGTTCAGGGAAGAATTGGAGGTTTATGGAGATAAGGAAAAGTTAAGACAGGTCATAACAAATTTACTTTCTAATGCCGTAAAATATACAGACGAAGGAAAAATTGAAATTATTGTTGAAGAAAAAAATAAATCGGTTATTATAAAAATTAAAGATACAGGAAAAGGAATACCTGAAGAGGATTTTGAAAGAGTTTTTGAAAGATTTTATAGAACTGATAGAGAAAGGGCAGGTTCTACGCCCGGTACCGGACTTGGATTATCAATAGTAAAACATATTTTAGGAGCCCATAAAACAAATATAACATTAGAAAGCAAATTAAACGAAGGCTCAACCTTTTCCTTTAAGCTAAAAAAATAAATCTTCTCCCAAAGTAGATAACTTATTGCAATCTTGATTTTCATGTTAAGAAAACCAAGAGAAATATAAAACTTTTTGTTAATTAGGTTAAAGAAAAAATGGACAAAAAGTTGTAGCAAATTCAGGATATATATATTACTTTGAAAATAAAAAAGTTAACAATTTGTTAACATTAATTTAACATAACAAAGTTGCTTCAAATATATCTTTATTAGGGTAAAATAAAACTTTAGTTATCAAAGAGGAAGAAAAATGAAAACATCAGCTAAACTAACCACAATAATCTTATCATTACTAATTCTAATTATAGGTTGCAAGAAAAAAGAAGAAGTGAAAAAAACTATAGTTTCTGTAAAAGGTTCAGATACAATGGTAAACCTATCTCAAAAATGGGCTGAAACCTATATGAAGAAGAATTCTAATGCTTCAATACAAGTTACAGGTGGTGGCTCTGGAACAGGAATAGCAGCTTTACTAAATGGAACTGTAGATATTGCTAATGCTAGTAGAGAATTTAAACAAAAAGAATATGATAATGCCAAAGAAAAAGGTGTTGAACCAAAAGAATTTAAAGTAGCTTTGGATGGAATTGCAATTATAGTTCATCCCGATAACCCTATTAAAGCTTTGGATTTGGAACAATTAAGGAAAATATTTACAGGTGAAATTAAAAACTGGAAAGAAATTGGTGGAAATGATTCGCCAATAACATTATACGGAAGAGAAAACAGTAGCGGTACTTACGAATTTTTTAAAGACAAAGTCCTTGGCAAAGATGCTAACGGAAATTCAAGAGATTTTGCTACTTCTACACAAGTTCTACAAGGAACTGCAGCTTTGGGCGAAGCTATCGCAAGAGATAATAAAGGTATAGGTTACGGAGGTGTCGGATATTTTGCCTTAAGAACCGATGTTAAAATTTTGCAAGTTAAAGAAGATAAAGATGCACCTGCAATAGCTCCTGCAGCAGATGGTAAAGTTAATTATGAAGCAATTTGGAGTGGTGAATATTCAATTTCACGTTATTTATATTGCTATACAAACGGAACTCCTTCTGCAAAAATTCAAAAATTTATGGATTTCATTATTTCTCAAGAAGGACAAGATTTAGTAAAGCAAATGGAGTATATTCCTTTACCACAAAAATAACATTAAATTTTAATAAATAATTTTTATATAATAAATTGTAATGTCTGAAAATCAAGCTAAAAATAAAAAAATTACGGGAGACAATTCCGATATTAAAACTCCAAAATTGTCTCCGTATGCTAAAAAGATTTCAACATCTATAAGAGTTAAAGAAAAACTAATTGAATATTTTTTTGCAGCAAATGGAGCTGTTGCATTAATTTTTATAATACTAATTTTTATTTTTCTCTTTAAAGAAGGAATTCTTGCCATAGACAATATTGGTTTATCTAATTTTATCTACTTTGATAAACTTCAACCTGATGGAATGGTTGAACAAGTTTATGAATGGTATCCAACATCAAGTCAGGAAAGATATTCTTTGATTCCTTTAATTGTAGGTACTTTAATGACGGCAATTCCTTCAACAGTAATATCTACTATTTTTGGTATTGCTGCCGGTGTTTATCTTTCGGAAATAGCTTCAGCTAAATCGAGGGAACTGTTAAAACCTGTAATTGAACTTTTCGCAAGTATTCCTACGGTTGTTCTAGGTTTTTTGCTGCTTGTAGTTGGTGCAACACTCTTTGATGATTTATTTTCACCTCCAAACAGACTAAATGCCTTTATTGCTTCTTTGGGATTAGCTTTTGTGATAATTCCAATTATTGCTTCAATGACGGAAGATGCTTTACGATCAATTCCCAATGATTTGCGGTTTGCTTCATACGGATTGGGAGCAACAAAATGGCAGACAATAAGCAAAGTAATTCTCCCCGCAGCTTTTAGTGGTGTTTCGGCAAGTATTATTTTAGGATTTGGCAGGGCAATAGGTGAAACTATGATTGTTCTTATGGCAGCCGGTAACGCAGCAAATATTACATCAAATTTATTTTTAAGTGTAAGAACAATGACTGCAACAATTGCTGCCGAGATGGGTGAAGTATCACAAGGTTCCGATCATTATTATGCTTTATTTTTTATAGGAATTATATTATTTACAATAACTTTCTTCTTAAATCTATTAGCGGAAATTATTGTTAACAGAATGCGTAAGAAAAATATTTTTTAAGGTGATTTTTTGGAATTAAAAAAGAAACAAAAAGATTTAACGGGAACAATTTTTATTGGAATGGCGAGATTTCTATTCTTTTTTTTGGTCTTTGTGTTAGCTTTGATTTTAATAAAAATTGTAATTGAGGGAATGGGCGTAGTATCTTTAGAATTTATTTTTGAAGAACCAAAAAATAATATGACAGAAGGTGGAATTTGGCCTGCAATATTCGGAACATTGGCTGTTACAACTTTTATGGTTTTATTGGCTGTTCCTGTAGGTGTTTTTGCTGCAATATATTTAACTGAATATGCGAAAGATACTTTTGCAACAAGAATAATTAGAACGGCAATAAATAATCTCGCCGGTGTTCCCAGCATTGTTTTCGGTTTATTTGGGTTGGGTTTTTTCATACTTTTTATAGGGCAGGGTATTGATGATATACTTGGCACAGGTTTAATTTGGGGACAACCTTGTTTATTTTGGGCTGCATCAACACTTGGTGTATTGGTACTTCCAATAGTTATTGTTGCTACTTTAGAAGCACTTAACTCTGTTCCTAAAAGTCATAGAGATGCTTCCTATGGATTGGGGGCAACAAAATGGCAGACAATTAAAAAAATTATTATACCGCAGGCAAAACCCGGAATTTTAACGGGAATGATATTAGCTATTTCGCGTGGCGTTGGGGAAACAGCTCCCATATTATTTCTTGGGGCCGCATTTTTTCTGCCGAATTTACCTGTAGCTGATTTGTGTATTGGCGATTATTGTATTCCTATGATTAATCCTGCTGAGCAGTTTATGTATTTAGCCTATCATATTTTTATTTTGGCTACACAATCGGCAAACCCTACTGAAACTTTACCAATACAATATGGTTCAACATTGGTTTTAATTATAATAACATTTTTACTTAATATAACAGCCATAATTTTAAGATATAAATATCGAAAGGCTTTAGGAAAAATATAAGAGAATAAAAATAATGGGTAATAAGACTAAAATATTAACGGAAGATCTAAATCTCTTTTACGGAGAAAAAAAAGCACTTAAAAGTATATCCATGAAAATACCCGAAAAGCAAGTTACAGCTTTTATAGGTCCTTCTGGTTGTGGAAAATCAACTTATCTTCGCGTAATAAATAGAATGAATGACTTAATAGCTAATGTTACTATTACCGGAAAAGTTTTAGTTGACGGAGTAAATATTTATGATAAAGAGATAGATGTTGTTAACTTGCGTAAGCAAATTGGAATGGTTTTTCAAAAATCAAATTTATTTCCAAAATCTATTTACGAAAACATTATTTATGCTCCGACTATTAATGGCATAAAAGATAAAAAGAAATTGGACGAAATTGTAGAAACAACATTAAAGCAAGCTGCAATTTGGGATGAAGTAAAAGACCGCCTGCATGAGCCGGCATTAAGTCTTTCCGGTGGGCAACAACAAAGATTGTGCATTGCAAGAGCTTTGGCGGTTCAGCCCGATATACTGCTTATGGATGAACCCGCAAGTGCTTTAGATCCGCTTTCTACTGCTAAAATTGAAGAACTTATACATGAATTGAAACAAAATTATACAATTGTAATTGTAACACACAATATGCAGCAGGCTGCAAGAGTAAGTGATTATACGGCATTCTTTTATATAGGAGAATTAATCGAATTTGGTAAAACATCAAAAATATTTACCGTCCCTGCTCAAAAACAAACAGAAGATTATATTACCGGTAGGTTTGGTTAAACTAAATTAAAAATTAAACTTAAAAGGACTAAAATGGAAAGGCAATTTGAAGTTCATCTTGGTAAACTAAAAACAAGAATAATTAAAATGTCCAGTCTTGTTGAAAAACAACTGGAATTTGCTATTCAGGCATTTGACGAAGAAGATATTGAACTTGCTGAATTAGTAAAAGAAAAAGAAGCTAAAATAAATAAGTTAGATCGAAGCATAGAAAAAACATGTCAAAAAATTATTGCTTTGAGTCAGCCGGTTGCAATCGATTTGAGACTAGTTATTTCTGCCTTAACTATTAATACTAATCTCGAAAGAATAGGCGATTTGGCTGAACATATAGCCCGAACAATTATAAGGCTTCAGAAGAAACCTAACTTTCTTAAAGATACAAAATACTTGGAAATGAACACTATTGTTAAAAAAATGCTTAGAGGTGCTATAGATTCTTTTAACAATGGAGATCCTGACCTGGCAAAAAAAGTAATTACACAAGATAATGAACTTGACGAGCTTTTTGTCGAAAACAGAAAATTAGTTATTGAAATGATGAAGCAAAACCCCAAAATAATAGATGAAGCTTTAAGTGTTTTAGAAATTTGCAGACACTTGGAAAGAATAGGAGATCACTCTACAAACATTGCAGAAGACGTGTATTTTATTGTTGAAGCTCAGTTTATTAAACATAAATATGAAAAATATATTATGTCTGAATTGACTGATAATGATGACGAAGAAGATAATTAAGCTTAAATATTTTTAACTAAGATGTTTAATAATCGGGACGGTTTCAAGCCGTCCCTTGCAAATCATAAAAGCTACAAATCAAGTTATTTTAATTTATTTCTCTAAGACACAAAAATTTTATCGTTCAATTTGTTTATTGTCTTAACATTAAATAAATTGCAACTCAAAAGAAATTAAGAACAACTATTATGAAATTAAAAACCAACAAGCACAAAACTCTGTTTTCATTTTTTGCAGTTCTGTTATTTGTTTATATAATTCTGTTTGGATTTATTCTGCCGGTAAACAAAATATTACCGAAACCTTCTGTACTAATCGAATCAATTCCTGTATTATTTGGTAGTGAGTACAATTTTATCTCAGCTATTTTGTTTACATACACAATACTCTTTGCAGCGGTTTTTATTTCTTACTTTTTGATAAGTTGGTTCTTTCCGATTATCAAAAATTTCATGGAAAGTTTTCCTCGTCTAATTTATTTATTAGACATTAAAAAATATCTTTTACCTTTTTTCTTAATAATTTTCTTTGAGCTTTGGTTTCAAGATGCAATCTATGCTGAGTTTATTTTCATTCTTATAATTGTTTTTGCTGAACTAAAGACTACAATTATTAATCAACTAAGCAATAATTTAAATGGAGCTTACATAAATTCGGGTAAAAGTCTTGGACTTACGGAAAATGAATTAAATAAAAAAGTAATATGGAAATCTTTACAACCAAGCATTTTCGAAACTATTCATAAAAATTATATTTATTATTTCGGATTGATAATTTTGTATGAGTTTATCTGCAAAGTAAACGGAATTGGACTGACTCTTTACACATCTTTAAAATATAATGATTTAAGTTTAATTGTTTTGATTGTTCTTGTTTTGTTAGTTGTTTTTTGGTTGAATGAACTTATCTTGAAAAGCATCAAAAATAAATTCTTTTTCTGGAAATAAATTATGGAAAATAAATTTTTAATAGCAGATGAAATATCGAAAAAATATGTAGATAAAGTTGGTTACACAATTAATCTCTTTGAACAAATTTCTTTAAGTATAAATGAAAGTGAGTTTGTATCAATTGTTGTACCAACCGGAGCCGGGAAAAGTACATTGTTAAAAATTCTTGCGGATTTAGAAAGTTATACAAGCGGGAAATTGCACACAAATTTTCTGAGAAGAGTTTTTATCCCATCTGAACCTTCATCTTTTCCTTGGTTGAATGTTTGGCAAAATATAAGTTTTAAAACTGAACTTAATGAGCAAAAAATTCAAAATATAATTGATGATGTTGGTCTGCACGGTTACGAAGATCATTTCCCTGATAATAAGAGTCTTGGATTCAGATTTAGAATTTCGCTCGGCAGAGCATTGGCTTACGAAGCAGATTTAATCCTTTTTGATGAACCTTTCAATAAAATGGATGAAATAACACGTAACGAAATTTACATACTTGTAAAAAGAATTTACAAAAAGTATAAGGTTTCATTTCTATTAGGCACAACGAATATAAAAGAAGCAATATATTTTTCTGATAAGATTTTTGTTATGAAAAAGCAACCGGGTAAAGTTGTGGATGAAATTTATGTTGACATTTTAGACGGCGAAGATTTAACACTTCTTAACATAGATGAAGTTAAAAAACTAAAATATAAAATTGAAGATTTATTATACAAGAGATAAACAATGGAAAATAAATTTAAGAAGTTAGAGGATTTAAGAAAAGAAGCTAAGCTCGGCGGTGGAGAAAAACGTATTGAAAGTCAGCATAAAAAAGGGAAATTAACAGCGAGAGAACGCATTGAGCTTCTTGTAGATGAAGGAAGTTTTGATGAAGTTGATATGTATGTTAAGCATCGTAGTAATGATTTTGGAATTGATAAGCAAAAGTATTTTGGTGATGGAGTTGTAACAGGTTTTGCAAAAATTGAAGGAAGACCTGTCGCACTTTTTAGTCAGGATTTTACTGTTTTTGGTGGTTCACTTTCTGAAGCACATGCAGAAAAAATTTGTAAAGTCATGGATCTTGCAATGAAAGTAGGTATTCCAGTAATTGGTTTGAACGATAGCGGTGGAGCAAGAATTCAAGAGGGTGTTGTTAGTCTTGGAGGTTATGCGGATATTTTTCTTCGTAACACTCTTGCAAGTGGAGTTATTCCTCAGATTTCTGCAGTACTTGGTCCTTGTGCTGGAGGAGCTGTTTATTCGCCTGCAATTACGGATTTTATTTTTATGGTAAAAAATACAAGCTATATGTTTGTTACGGGACCTAATGTTGTTAAAACGGTTACACACGAAGAGGTAACTTTTGAAGAACTCGGTGGAGCAGATACTCATACCACAAAGAGCGGTGTTGCTCATTTTGCATTCAACAGTGAGATTGAAGTACTGCAAAACATCAGAAATCTTATAAGTTACATTCCACTAAATTGGAAAGATAAATCACCTGAGGTAAGTTTTGATTTTGATAAAAATTTAACACTGCCAAAACTAGACGGGATTATTCCTAATAATTCCATCAAACCTTATGACATGCACGAAATAATAGAGCAACTTGCCGATGATGAAAAATTTCTTGAAGTTCAAAAAGATTTTGCAGAAAATTTGATAGTTGGTTTCGCACGAGTCGGGGGAATGTCAGTTGGAATAGTTGCAAATCAGCCTGCAGTTCTTGCAGGAGTCTTAGATATTAATTCTTCTGTAAAGGGAGCAAGATTTATTCGTTTTTGTGATGCTTTCAATATTCCATTATTGGTTCTTGAAGATGTACCCGGGTTTTTGCCCGGTACAGATGAAGAATGGGGAGGAATTATAAAACATGGTTCCAAACTTTTATTTGCTTTTGCAGAAGCCACAGTCCCTAAAATAACTGTAATTACAAGAAAGGCTTATGGTGGTGCTTATGACGTAATGAATTCAAAACATATTAGAGGTGATTTTAATTTTGCATGGCCATCAGCAGAAATTGCGGTAATGGGACCCAAAGGAGCTGTTGAAATAATATTTAAGAAAGAAATAAACTCTTCCGAAAGTCCGGAAAAAAAATTAGAGCAAAAACTATCTGAATATGTAGAGAAGTTTGCTAATCCTTACATAGCTGCGGAACGAGGTTATATTGATGATGTAATAAAACCAAGTGAAACGAAAATAAAGATAGTAAATGCATTGCAGTTGCTAAAAACCAAGGTGGATAAAAATCCCTCAAAAAAACATACAACAATACCTTTGTAGAAGATTAAATTTGAGAGGAAGATGAAAAATAAAAGACCTAAATATTTTGGGATACGTTAAAATAAAAAAGATAGGTTATCAATATACTTTGTCCATCTCCCTGAAGCCTGATAATTATAATAACTTTTTATATATTTTAATACTCAATAGAAAAAAATTACAAGGAATAAAATGGATAAAAAACCACTTGTTGGAATTATTATGGGAAGCGATTCCGATCTTCCTGTTATGGAAAAAGCTTTTACAATTCTTAAAGAATTTGAAATACCTTACGAAGTTAAAATTCTATCGGCTCATAGAACACCGGAAGAGCATGCAATGTATGCTAAAACTGCTGCCGAAAGAGGACTAAAAGTAATTATTGCTGCTGCCGGCATGGCTGCCCATCTTCCCGGAGTAACTGCAGGACAAACCATTTTGCCTGTAATTGGTGTTCCGATGAAATCAAGTTATCAAGATGGGTTAGACTCGTTACTTTCGATTGTGCAAATGCCTCCTGGAATTCCTGTAGCAACTGTAACTGTCGGCGGTTCAAAAAATGCAGCTATTTTAGCTGCCCAAATTGTTGCCGTTTCTGATGAAAATGTTAAAAGTAAATTTATTGAGTTTAAGAAAAAAATGGCTGAAGACTCAATGAAAAAAAATGATAAACTAAATAATCTTTAAGTTATTATATTTTTTCAAAAGTCAACTGATTCGAATTAGGAATTTTTATTAAGTTAATAACTTATTTGTGTTTTAGTAATTTTGTTTCAACAAGGCATAGAGTTAGAGTTGTTATCCAACGAAAATTTGCAAGCAACTTTGTGCAAAATCAACGATAGGTGAGAAATAAACTCCAAATAATATAGTTGGTACTAAAAGAATCAGAATAAAAACTATATCATTTAATGAAACATTAAGTTTTTCGGGCTCATTTTCCGCTTTACTTATAAACATATGCTTTAATACTCTTATGTAGTAATAAAGCGAAACAACGCTGTTTAATACAGCAATAACGGCAACTATTAACATTCCTGCATCAAGAACAGAAATAAAAATATATAGTTTAGAAATAAAGCCTGCTGTTGGCGGTAATCCGGTAAGTGAAATTAAAAATATTGTTAAAGAAACTCCAAGAAATGGTGAAGCATAACCAAGTCTGTTATAATCGTTTATGTTTTCCGATTTAATTTGGTTAGCAATTAACATAATAATGTAGAATGCTCCAATGTTCATCAACAAGTAAACCAGAAAATAAATAAGAACGGCAACCAAACCTTGATTTGATAATACTGCAACTCCAAGCAGCATATAACCTGCATGTGCAATACTTGAGTAGGCAAGCATTCTTTTTAAGTTATCCTGCCAAATTGCTGCAAAGTTACCGAGTGTCATTGTGAGAACAGAAATGACAATAATGAATTTTTGCCAATCGAAACCTTCGAGTAAAATCCAACTTCCTTCAATACTTTCTACAAAGAATGTTGCTTTAATAAATCTTATCAAAATAGCAAAACCTGCTGCTTTACTTGCTACAGAAAGAAAAGCTGTAATTGAAATAGGAGAACCTTCGTAAACATCGGGTGTCCAAAAATGAAATGGAGCTGCTGAAATCTTAAATCCTATTCCCGCAAAAATTAAAATTATTGCAAAAGAGTAAACAAAAGTATTTATGCTTATTTCACTTAAAGCTTCATTCATGCTTAATAAATTTGTTGTTCCTGTTAAACCGAATAAAATTGACATACCAAAAAGCATAAATCCCGATGAAACAGCACCGTAAAGTAAATATTTAAGAGAAGCTTCACTATTTCTTAAACTTGATTTCGTAAATCCGGCTAATACATAAGATGATAACGATAGAAGTTCAACGGAAATGTAAATCATAATTAAATCGGAAGCAGTTGTCATAAACATCATTCCAAGAATCATTCCGAATAAAAGGGCATAATATTCACCACTTCTGTTACTGATTTTCTGAATCTCTACAGATGCTTTAGAAAAGAAAACTATAAGTATAGAAGTTACTAAAATAATTATCTTGAAATATCCGGCGAAAGGATCTACGGTTAATAATCCGAATTTATTGTCAGCATTACTAACCTTAAATAAATGTGTAGTAATATTTAAATCTGAAATAGAATAATAAAGAGCAATAAATAACCCTACAATACCAATATAAGGTATAATTGATTTATCTTTATTATAGATTAAATCAAAAATTACAATAACCAACAAAGTTACGGATACAACTATTTCCGGAACTATAAGAGACAAATCATTTGCTAAATTTTCTAACATTATTCCATTAATAAAAAGTGATTATTAAATTATTTTACATTCCGCTTAATTTTATATTAACTGCACTGTTTGCTATAAATTTAACTAAAGTGTTAACAGATGTATTCATAATATCTAACATTGCAGAAGGATAAATTCCCAAGAAAATAATTATGATTGTAAGCGGAATAAGCATAATATATTCTCTCGTATTTAAATCAGGCAACACATTTTCCCATTTAGTATTAAACTCGCCGAAGAAAATTCTTTGTAAAGTCCATAACATATAAGCTGCCCCAATAAGAATTCCGAGAGTTCCAATCATTGTTAATATTCTTGTTTCGGTAACACCAAAAGCACCAACAAAAACTAATGCTTCAGAAATGAAACCGCTTAAACCCGGTAAACCGATTGCAGCAAAGAAAGCTATTGTTACAAAGCCCGTATAAATTGGCATTTTGTTAGCCAAACCTCCAAAACCATTTATTTCTCTTGTGTGTGCTCTATCATAAATTACACCAACAATTAGGAATAACATTGCTGTAATTGTTCCGTGATTAAACATTTGAAAAATAGCTCCGGTAATTCCGGTTGTGCTCATAGATGCCATTCCAAGTAAAACATATCCCATATGCGAGACCGAAGAATATGCAATAAGTTTTTTGAAATCTTTTTGAGCAAGAGCAACAAGTCCACCATAAATTATATTTATTACTCCAAATAAAGCAATATAATAGCTAAGTTGTTGAGTTATTTCAGGAAATATTGGATAACTAATTCTTAAAATTCCGTAAGTTCCCATTTTAAGAAGTACACCAGCTAAGATAACACTAATTGGTGTTGGAGCTTCAACGTGAGCATCCGGCAGCCAAGTATGGAAAGGGAACATAGGTATCTTAATTGCGAAACCTATAAAAAGAGCTAAGTAAGCTACAAATCTATAATTATTAGGATTTAACGGTGAAAGAATTCCGTTATTTGTATAATTTGCAGGATCCATTAAAGTAAGTAGATTAAAAGTATAAGCACTTGTCCCGTTAGCAAGAGTTTCAGTTGCACTAAAATATAGAGCAATCATTACTAAGAGCATAAATACGGAACCAAATAAAGTGTAGATGAAAAACTTAATTGCAGCGTATTCTTTTCTTGGTCCGCCCCAAATACCTATCAAGAAATACATAGGCAGAAGCATCAATTCCCAGAAGATGTAAAACAAGAAGAAATCGAGAGAAACAAAAACTCCCATCATTCCGACATCCAATAATAGGAAGAGAGCAAAATAACCTTTAACCGATTTGTTAATATTCCAAGAAGAAATAACAGCTATACAAGAAACCAAAGCTGTTAATAAAATCATTGGCAAACTTAAACCATCGGCACCTAAAAAATAATCAACTTTTATTGTTCCAATCCAAGAAAGTCCTGTAATTTCAATCCATCTGAATTTTTCTATGAACTGAAAAGATTCTGTCTCATAAATTCCGGCGGCGGAATAATCAAAATTCCCGAGTAAAATAACAGCAAGAATAATTTGAATAAAAGTTATAACTAATGAAGTAATTTTTATTTCTTTAACCATTTTGCCGGGCATTGCAAGAATGATTATCATTCCAATAATCGGGAAAAAAGTAATTAAAGATAAAATTGGGAATCCATTCATTATATTAATCTACCTTATGTTTTTAATTTCTATATTTCATTAGAAAGGTGCAAAAATAAAATATATAATAATAATTGAAAATATTACAAAAACTATATATGTTTGAACCTTTCCGGTTTGTAATCTCTTAAAGTTTAATCCTATAAAACCGCTTAAAAATGCCGTTCCGTTTACAATTCCATCAACAATATATTGATCGAAATAACTGCTTATATGAGAAAATGCTCTAGTTACTGTAGCCGTTCCGTTTACAATTCCATCCACAATCCACTTATCGAACCAAGAAAGAAAACTACCGAGTTTTAATGTTCCTCCAATAAATGTTGAATTGTAAAATTCATCAACATACCATTTATTCAATGAACCGTTGTAAAGTGCTTTAAATTTATTTGCAAGATTATCAGCAGATATTTTGTTCCATTGAAACATTGTAAAAGCAAGTAAAATTCCAAGTCCGCCAAGAACAATAGATAAAATCATTGCGGGATAATGTGCTTGGTGCATAGCGTGTTCATATTTTTCAGAGTGAACTACGGTTCCGTTATGAGAACCTTGGACTTCCATTACATTGTGATTAGTATCTTGAATCATAAAATCAAATCTTGAAGTTTCCGGAACTACAGTTTGGGGAGTAGTTACCCAATCGGATACAAACCAACCGTCTGCTGCTCCTATTGGACTAGGTGTGTACCATATAAATATTGATAAAATACTTAAAACAATCAATGGCATAACCATTACAAAAGGAGATTCGTGAGCATGATCATATTTTTCTTGATTCCTTGGTTTTCCGTGGAATGTAATAATCACTAATCGGAACATATAGAAAGCAGTTAAGAAAGCTACAAGGAATCCCATAATTGGAATTAACCAATGTCCGGTTAGTTCACCGAAAGCGAGAGTTCCTGCAAGTAAACCATCTTTACTTAAAAAGCCTGAAGTTAAAGGAACACCCGAAATTGCCAATGTTGAAATTAAAAATGAATAATAAGTAATAGGCATTTTCTTTCTAAGTCCGCCCATTTCTCTAATATCTTGTTCGTGGTGCATAGCGTGAATAACAGAACCTGAACCCAAGAATAAGCAAGCCTTAAAGAAAGCGTGTGTTACTAAATGGAAAAGTGCATAAGTATATGCTCCAACTCCAAGAGCCATTACCATATAGCCAAGCTGACTAACAGTTGAGTAAGCCAGAACTTTTTTGATATCGTTTTGTGTTAAAGCAATTGTTGCAGCAAATAGGGAAGTAATCGCTCCGATAACGGCAATTACCAACATTGCATCTGCTGTAAGCATTACAAAAATTCTTCCCACAAGATAAACGCCGGCTGCTACCATTGTAGCTGCATGTATTAAAGCACTAACAGGAGTTGGACCTTCCATTGCATCGGGCAGCCAAATATGAAGAGGAAATTGAGCAGATTTACCAACGGCACCCATAAATACTAAAATTCCTGCTGCAGTTAACCAAGCTTCACTTCCGAAAGGTAAAATTCCTTGTGAAATTTGTGAATAAATATAATCAAAAGAGAATGAATGATAATTTGTGAATAAGATTAAAATACCGATAAACATTCCGATATCACCGACACGGTTTGTAAGAAATGCTTTTTTTCCTGCATCGGCAGCCGATTTCTTTTCGTACCAAAATCCAATCAATAAATAAGATGATAATCCTACTAATTCCCAAAAAATGTACATCATTAAAAGATTATCGGTAAGAACAATTCCGAGCATCGAAAATGTAAAAATTCCTAGATAAGAAAAATATCTGGAAAATCTTTTATCGCCTTTTAAGTAGCCCATTGAATAAATATGAACAAGCATACTGATTAACGTAACTACAAAAAGCATAATGACTGTCATATTATCAATTTTAATTCCGAGATCAACAGTTAAATTACCAATACCGGGTACATCACCAAAATCTATCCAAGTAAATGAATAGTTAAGGTTTTTGTGCAAATAAGTTGTAAGTTTAGAAAAACCGACAACAAGCGAAAGCACGAAAGCTATTGTAATCATTGCAACTTCAAAAAGGAAAAGTTTAGAAAAACGCTTACCCCAAAGTACAACAACCGTAAACCCAATTAACGGAAGTAAAAGGATTATTATTGATAAATTTATATTAGTAATCTCTGACATAGTTTATTCTTTTAGATTATTAATTTCATCTACATTAACATTTGAAAAAGTTTTATATATATTCAAGACAATAGCAAGTGCAATTGCAGCTTCTGCGGCGGCGAGAATAATTACAAACAATGCGTATATTTGTCCGTTTATTCCCATGTTTCCAAAACGTGCAAAAGCAACAAAATTTATGTTAGCACTATTAAGTATAAGTTCAATTCCCATTAAAACCATAACAGCATTTCTTCTTGTAACAACTGCATAAATTCCAAGAGAAAATAATGCTACACTAACAGCGAGAAAATGATTTAATCCAACTTCCATTTATTCTTCCTTATCTCTTCTTGCAATTGAAGCTGCACCAATTAGAGCAACTAACAAAAGAATTCCAAGCAATTCAAAAATTAAAACGTATTCACTAATTAAAATGTTTCCTATATCGAAAGATGTAGTAAAAGGAATTTCAGATTCAAAAGTTCTCCAATTACTCGATACCATTACCCAAAATAGAATTGCAGCAAAAACAGCTAAACTGATTATTGCGGGAATTACATGAACTGTTCCCGTGCGAATATCAACATTTGTAATTTTATTTGTGAGCATAACCCCGAATAATAACAGAATTAAAATTCCGCCTACATAAACCATAATTTGTACAATAGCCAAAAAATCAGCTCCGAGCAAAACATAAATTCCGGAAACACCAAAAAATGTTAGCATTAAACTGAACGCTGAATGTACAATATTCTTCGAGTTAACTACAATAATTGCAGAAACTATTGTGATGGCAGCAAACAAATAAAATATTATATCGTATAGTTCCATTTTTAATTATTTCTCGGATTTTGTCTCAGAATTATCATCTTTCTTTTTTGCAGCTTCTTCTGCCGCTTTTTTTGCTTTGGCTGCAGCGGCAGCTTTTTTTGCAGCTTCTTTTTCAGCCATGAAAACATTAAACTTTTCTTGCTTATTTTCTACTTCATTTTCTGTAAGTGTTGCAAAACTATAAATTAAATCTTTTCGTTCAAATTCGGAAAACTCATAAACCTTTGTCATTTGAATACATTCAGTCGGACAAGGATAAACACACAATGAACAGAAGCAGCATTTGGCAATATCAATATCAAACTTAGTTACCCAAAGTGCTTTCTTCTTTCCTTGCGAAGTTTCGCCCGGAGTATCATTTGGAGTTGATTTTAATGTTTCAATTGAAATACAATTTACAGGACAAGCTCTTGAACATTGTTCGCAACCAATACAATCATCCATGTTAACAAACAATCTGTTCCTAGCTCTTTCCGGCATTGGAGGTTTGTACTCAGGATACTGAATGGTAACAGAAGGAACAAACATGTGTTTAAAGGTAATTTTCATACCTATAAAAATTGTTGCAAGAGCATCGTATGTATTTTTAAAATATTGTTTCATCTTATAGTAATGTTATCAATCCAACAAATAATAAAATAGCCACGGAATAAGGAATTAAATATTTCCAGCAAACTGTCATAAGTTGATCTACTCTCAGTCTTGGAACAGTCCATCTAATCCACATTTGAACAAAGACTAAAAATAACCCTTTAGTTGCAAACCAAGTGAATTGTTCTATTGGAATTAACCATTCAATTCCTAATAAATTTCCAATATAACCGATAGGGGAATGATATCCACCTAAGAACAAAATGCTCAACAAAAATGAAACGGCAAGCATATTGGCATATTCAGCCAAGAAAAACATTGCGAATTTCATTCCGGAATATTCGGTGAAAAATCCTGAAACTAATTCGGATTCAGCTTCGGGAATATCAAAAGGTGTTCGGTTTACTTCTGCTAATGTACTTATGAATAAAATTATAAACGAAGCAAACATTAAAGGAATCAGTAGAAATTTACTTAGTTCGAATTCAGCTCCGCCAAATAAATTCCAATTCCAAAAGTAAGCTGTCTGCTGTTCGCTAATTGTTTCTAAATTTAATGTCCCGGTAATCATAACCATTGTTAAAACTATGATTGCGGTTGGGATTTCGTAACTTATAATTTGAGCAGCCGATCTCATTGCCCCAAGTAAAGAATATTTATTATTAGATGACCATCCACCCATTAAAATTGCAGCAACTACAAAACTGCTTATTGCAAGAAAATAAAATATCCCTACATCAATTGAACTTCCCATAAAGAAACTTGAAAATGGTAAAACCGCAAATGCTGCAAAGCTTGCCATAAAAATCAAATATGGTGCAACATTAAAAAGTATTTTATCGGTTTTGGAAGATCTAATATTTTCTTTTTGAATCAGTTTTAAAATATCTGCAACTGTTTGTAAAACTCCGTGGTAACCAGTTCTCATTGGTCCCAAACGATCTTGCATATGTGCCGAAACTTTTCTTTCAGCAAGTACGGCAATTAAAGCATAAGGTAAAATAAATAAAAAGAGCGGTAAAGCTGCAGCAATAAAGTAGGCTGCAATTTGGTTCCCAACAATATTTTCTAAAAATTCATACATTATCTATCAATTTCTCCTAAAACTACATCAAGACTTCCGAGGATTGTTATTACGTCTGCTACAAAATGACCTTTGCAAAGTTCACCGAAAACTTCCATGTTAACAAATGAAGGAGCACGAACCTTTACTCTGAAAGGATTTAACGAACCGTCACTTATTATGAAGTATCCAAGTTCACCTTTAGGATTTTCAACTCTTGTGTAAATTGAACCTTTAGGAGGTTTAACTCTTTTAGGCACTTCTTTTTTTACATCACCTTCCGGAATTGAATCGATTGCCTGTTCAATTATTCTTAAACTTTGCTCTAATTCTAAAACCCTAATATAATATCTGTCCCAACTATCACCTACAGTTCCTTTTAAACCTTCGCCAACGGGAATATCAAAATCAAATTTGTCATAAATTGAATAAGGATCATCTTTACGTAAATCCCATTTAACTCCGCTTGCTCTTAAGTTTGGTCCGGTTACACCGTAGTTAATTGCAACATCGGCAGGAAGTATCCCAATGTTGGCAGTTCTTTCAATAAATATTTTATTGTAGGAAAGCAGATTGTTTAATTCTTTTATTCTCGGTTTGAAACCTTTTACGAATTCTTTTGTTTTGCGTACAAAATTATGATGAATATCGTGTGATAATCCGCCAATCCAAATGTAATTGTATAGGAGTCTGGCACCGCAAGTTTCTTCAAAGATTGTAAGAATTTTTTCGCGTTCGGCAAATAAAAAAAGGAAAGGGGTAAAAGCACCGATATCAACTCCGTAAGTTCCGAGTGCGACCATATGAGAGGCTATTCTTTGTAACTCCGCAACAATTATTCTTATGTATTCAACTCTTTCCGGAACTTTTATATCCATCAATTTTTCAACTGCAACTGCATAACCGAAATTATTATACATAGAAGCAAGATAATCCATTCTATCTGTATAGGGCACAATCTGAGGATAGCTCATTGCTTCGCAATGTTTTTCAAAACATCTATGCAAATATCCGATGTGCGGTTTGGCATCGAGAACAAGCTCACCTTCAAGTTCAAGTTCCAATCTTAACACACCATGTGTTGATGGGTGTTGCGGACCCATATTTAATATCATTTCTTCAGTTTTTACAGCCATTTTTTTAATATCAAGACTTTTAGTATCTAGGTTATTATCAAAGATATGATTAAGTTCCTAATTTATTTTTCAATCCGAAAATTATTTTTTATATTTATTTTAATTTTTTATCGCTAATAAAAACAAATATTAGCAGGCAAATATCTAATTCAAAAGTAAAAAAAATTATTACATCAAGTATTCTTGATTTTTCCCAAACAATTAAAAATTCTCATATTTAACATTACTTGTTGCATTTCCTAATAAGGAATTTTCATACCATTATAAAACTCGGGTGTTTCAAAATCTTTGCGTAAAGGATAACTCCCTTCTTCCCAATCGTAAGGCATTAAAATCCTGGTCGGATTAGGATGATTCAAGAAAATTAGTCCGAACATATCATAAGCTTCTCGTTCATGCCAATCTGCTGCTTTCCAAACTGACTCAACCGATTCAACCTCAGGTTTTTCTATTGGAACCGAAACTTTTAATGTAACTTTATGATTTAATTTCATTGAATGTAAATGATAATAAACACTCAATGTTCTTCCTTCTAATTTAACATTGCCTTCTTCATCTTTAACTTTTTTTGCATTATTATCATCAACACCGCTTAAGTTCATTAAAGTATCAAATAATAAACTTTCATCATCTCTGAGAAATTTAGAAACATTTTTAACTTGCAAGCCATCAATAACAATGTAAGCTTCTGTTGGGAGTTGGTCATCTAAAACAAATTCCAAATCAGAAAATTTTTCTTTTAATTTTTCTAGAATTTCTTCTACGGTCATGCTGTTTTACTCAACTTTTCATTCCTGATTTTTTCTTGTAATTTTAACAAACCTTCAAGAAGTGCTTCGGGTCTTGGTGGACAACCGGGAACGTAAACATCAACGGGAATTACTCTATCAATTCCTTTCAATACATGATAACCATGTTCCCAATAAGGACCGCCGCAGTTTGCACAACTTCCCATAGAAATAATATATTTTGGCTCGGGCATTTGCTCGTAAAGTCTTTTAATCCTTGTAGCCATTTTTAATGTTACAGTCCCGGAAATTAAAATAACATCTGCCTGCCTTGGTGAAGGACGAGGGATTACGCCAAATCTATCAAAATCGTAATGTGATGCCGAAGTTGCCATCATTTCTATTGCACAACAAGCCAACCCAAAACTTAATTGCCAAAGCGAAGAAAGCCTTGCCCAGTTTAACAAATCTTCTGATTTTGCAATTATTATATTGCTATCGGTAAATTCTTGGTCTAATAAACCCATGAGTATTCTTTAAAAATTTATTCGGCAGAATTATTTTCTGCTTTTTTATTTAATAATTTCTTTAAATCTAATTTATCTATTTTAGGCCTTGCCCACTCCAAATCACCTTTTCGCCATTCGTAAGCCATTCCAAGAAAAAGTACCAGTAAGAATGTAGCTCCTACAACAAAACCGAATAAACCAAAAGATTTATATGTTAAAGCCCAAGGGAACAGCAAAACAATTTCCACATCGAAAATAAGAAAAATCAATGCAACTACATAAAAGCGAATGTTAAATTTAATCCAGGTAGGACCTTCCGGATTTTCACCGCATTCATAAATTATATCTTTTTCATGTGATGGTCTTTTAGGTCTAATAAGCATTGAGGCAAAAAAGGCTATACCAACAAATGCACCGGCAAGAACAATGAATACAAAAATTTTTCCAAACTCTGTTAACATAAATTCCTAAATTTTAGAAGTTAAAATTTATAATTAGGTCTTATTAAAGTCAAGTTTAGTTTTTACAAAACTGTAATTATTCTAAAAGTTTTTATGGTTTAAAATCCGTTTTTCAGCTTATTAAAGAATAATTTGTGAAAATTTGTTTGCAATATCAAAAATAAAATATGTTTTGCATTGATTTTTTTTGAAGTGCAGATATATAAATCATCCCACATTGGTTCAAATTTATTTTTGAAGTTATACAAAGAATTAAAATTAAAACCGATTTTTAGAAAAGGTAATGTTACTTTTAATAATTGACCATACAAAGATTTTGAATGCTTATGAATTGTAAAAGGAACTTCACCAAGACTGAATTGTTTGTAGCCTTTTAATTTTGCATCGTTGAAAATTTTATAAAAGATTGCTTCCATTGTTCCGTTAGGAGTTGAATCAAATCTTAGAATTAATTCTGTTTGTAATTTTTCTTTGGAATTTTCAGATAACAAAACAGCCCCGAGCCAATTATCACATTTATCCTTTAAAACATAAAGAAAATTCTGTTCGCTGAATTCCGTCTGGAACAAATTTAACAATTGCGGTTCTTTTCCGTGGACAGATTTTTTCCTGAACTTTTGCAGTTTAATTTTATTTGTGGAATTATAAGGTAATGAAACTACAGTTCCGTTTTTGTTGCCGCGTTTAACTAATTCTCTAAGAGATTTCTTTTTGAAATGATTTTGGTCGGTTGAAAGAATAGCTTCTCTTCCGATTTTGAAAGCGGAAAAACCTTTCTTATCTAAATGCTCTTTTATTTCACTATTGCAGCCACGAATAACAATATTGTTATTTCCCGTAATTGAGGAAAAGTTCAAATTGTAATCCGATAAATTTTTCAGAGCAATCCAATCAATATCCCATCGGGAAATTACGCTTGAACTTTCTGAGTCTAAATTTGTTATTGACCAACTTAACGGTAATGTGTTCATATATAATTGTTATTTTCGTGTATTATAATTTATAAATCGGAAATACGAATATAACAATTCATACATTATATTGTTGATAATATTGATAAATCAATCTTAGAACTTTATCTTTACACTTTTAAAATAAATAATTATGAATTTCAAACTACAAGCAGAAGATAAAAAATGTAAAGCCCGTGCAGGAATAATTGAAACTGAGCACGGAATAATTGAAACACCTCGTTTTATGCCTGTCGGAACTCAAGGAACGGTTAAAGCAGTTTCTCAAAGAATTTTAAAGGATGAAATAAAAGCTCCAATAATTTTGGGAAATACTTATCACTTATATTTAAGACCCGGAATGGACGTTCTTGAAAAAGCAGGCGGTCTGCACAAATTTATGAATTGGGATAATGCAATTTTAACTGATAGCGGTGGTTTTCAAGTTTATAGTTTAACCGAGTTAAGAAAACTAAAGCCCAACGGTGTAGAATTTAGTTCGCATCTAGATGGCTCAAAGCATTTCTTTACGCCGGAGGTTGTGATTGATATTCAAAGGACAATCGGTTCGGATATAATGATGATTTTAGATGAATGTACTCCTTATCCTTGTGATTATGATTACGCTGTTAAATCAACAAAATTAACATCCGATTGGGCAATTTTAAATAAAGAAGCATTTGTTAATTCTCAACCAAAATACGGACACAAACAATTTCAATTCGGGATTGTACAAGGAAGTGTTTATAATGATTTGAGAGAAAAATCAGCGAAAGATTTAATTAAATTAGACTTTGACGGTTATGCAATAGGCGGTTTGGCTGTTGGTGAGCCTGCTGAAGATATGTACAAGATTGTAAATTTTACAACAGACTTTTTACCTAAAGAAAAACCAAGATATTTAATGGGAGTCGGCAGACCCGAAAACATTCTCGAAGCAATTGAAAAGGGTGTTGATATGTTTGATTGTGTTATGCCTACTAGAAATGCCCGGAATGCTTATTTGTTCACGAACGCAGGAATTGTTAATATAAAAAACAATAAGTATAAAGATGATTTCACAACTTTGGATGAAAACTGTGATTGTTATACATGTAAAAATTTTACAAAAGCGTATTTAAGACATTTATTTGTCGCAAAAGAAATTCTTGCTCTTGAATTAGCTTCAATTCATAACTTAACTTTCTATCTTAGTCTTACAAACACAGCAAGAGAAAAAATTATAGATGGAACCTTTTTAGAGTGGAAAGAAAAAATTATTAGTAAATTAATAAAAAGAAAATAAAATAAATGGAGGAATAATGAACTTAATTTTTGCAATGGGTGCTCCGCAAGGCGGAGAAGGAAGTATGGTCAGCACTTTAATAATGTTTGGTGCTATTTTTGCAATATTCTATTTTATGATAATAAGACCACAACAGAAAAAAGCTAAAGAAAGAGAAGCTTTATTAAATAGTGTAAAAAAAGGTGATAAAATTATTACATCCGGTGGTATTCACGGAAGTGTTGCTGGTTTAGACGAAAAAACTATTTTAGTCGATGTTGGAAATAACACAAAAATTAAAATGGAACGCAGTGCAATAGGGCAGGTTATAACTAAAGAGTAATTAGAAAAGTAAATATCAAATAACAAATTGTAAACAGAGAATTCTTAAAATAAAATTATTCTTTAGGAAAATTTATTTTACGCTGATTGCGTTAGAATTCTTTTAAGTAGATTTAATATTTAACTTATTTATAAAAAATTATGAAAGAGCTTTCAATAAAAAAGAATTTTCTATCAATAGAAAAAAAATATTCGTCTTATAAAAATTCTGAGATTGTAATTCTTCAAGCTCCGTTGGAAAAAACCGTTAGTTACGGAAAGGGAACTAAAAACGGACCAAAAGAAATTCTTAAAGCATCTCATTATGTTGAATTTTTTGACGAAGAATTTGATAGAGAATTATGTTTCGAAAAAGGAATTTGTGCTTTAAGTGAAATTTCCTTTAAAGATTTATCGCTAAAAGAATCGATAGAAAAAATTTATAAGAAAGTTAAAAAAGAAATTAAAGCAGGTAAATTTGTTGTTACTCTTGGCGGAGAACATTCTTTATCATCGGCACCAATAAAAGCCCATTTTGAAAAATTTGAAAATTTATCGGTGCTTCAAATAGACGCTCATTCGGATTTAAGAGATTCTTATGAAGGAAGTAAATATTCACACGCATCTGTAATGGCTAGAGTAGCCGAGTTTACTAAAGATATTGTTCAAGTAGGAATTAGAGCACAGTGCAAAGAGGAATACGATTTTATTAGAGAGAACAACATAAAAACATTTTATGCTCGCAGTATAAGAGAAAATGAATTCGGAACAAATTGGCAAAAGAAAGTGTCTGATTCATTAAAAGAAAATATCTATATAACTTTTGATGTTGATGGATTTGATCCTTCTGTAATTTCTGCAACCGGAACTCCAGAACCGGGTGGTTTGTTTTGGGATGAAACTATGAATCTCTTAAAGTTAGTCGGCAAAGAAAAAAATATTGTTGGTTTTGATGTAGTTGAATTAGCTCCTGATAAAAATTATATTTCAAGTAGTTTTAATACTGCAAAATTGGTTTATAAAATTTTGAATTATGCATTTCAAAATAAATAGATTTATTTTTTAAGGTTTATGGATTATAAAAACGGTTAGTAAAATGAAAACAAAAATATTTTTACTACTTTTAATATTAGTTAGTAATATTTTTGCTCAAGAGAAAGTTTATGTCGTAACAATTGAAGGAATGATTGACCTCGGTCTTGCTCCATATGTAAAGAGAATTACAGAAGAAGCTGTTGGTAATTCAGCCGAAGTTGTAATTTTTAAGATTAATACATTTGGCGGAAGAGTAGATGCAGCTACTCAAATAAAAGATGCTATAATTGATTGTCCGATTCCAACGGTAGCTTTCATAAATAAACGAGCAATTTCTGCAGGAGCTTTAATTTCACTTTCCTGCGATAAAATAATTATGGTCCCCGGTGCATCAATTGGGGCAACAACAGTTGTTGATCAAACCGGAGGAAAACAATCGGAAAAAGCACAATCATATATGCGTGCAGAAATGCGTTCAACTGCCGAAAGAATGGGACGAAGAACAGATATTGCCGAAGGTATGGTTGATGAAACAGTAATTGTAGAAGGATTAGTTGATAGCACAAAATTAATAACACTTACTTCCGAAGAAGCAATAAAACTTGGTATGGCTGATTCTGTAATTTCTGATTTTTCAGGGTTGTTAAATTATCTAAAAGTAAATGAGGCAGATATAGTAGACTCAGAAAGTAATTGGGCAGAAGATTTTATAAGATTTTTAAACAATCCCATAATTACATCCATTTTGATGATGGTAATTCTTGTTGGAATGTTTACCGAAATCAAAACTCCGGGTTGGGGATTGCCGGGAACAGCCGCTCTAATTGCATTAGCTTTGTTTTTTGGAACGGGTTACATTTTAGAATTAGCATCAATAATTGAAATTGTGTTATTCATAGTAGGAGTAATCTTATTAATTTTAGAAATATTTGTTATTCCCGGATTTGGAATTTTTGGAATAGCGGGAATTTTACTCATTGTCGGTAGTTTATTTTTAGGATTAATATCTGATTTTCCATTAGTTGACGGAGAAATAATAGAAATGGCAATAATACAACTCGCCGGTGCATTCATTTTAACCGGAATTATAATTTACTTTTTACTTAAATTTTTACCTAAGACAAGTATTTGGAATAAATTGATTCTTAACAGAAATATTGATGAACAATCAGGTTATACATCTGATGTAAAACTTAAAGCTCTGCTTAATCAAGAAGGTCTGGCTTTAACGGATTTAAGACCAAGCGGAACTGCTAAAATCAAAAATGAAAGAATTGATGTTGTTACTAACGGAGAATATATAACCAAAGGTAAAAAAGTAAGAGTAATAAAAGAAGAAGGCTCTAAAATTGTTGTTGAAGAGATAGAAAAGTAAAATTATAAAGTCAGGTAATTTTATTCTGAACAGACTTTATAATTTACTTTCGAAGCTTCTAATTTTACCACCTAAAATAATGAATAATAAAATAAAAAAAATTCTACTTTTACTAACTATATTAACCTTAGCAACTCTATTTCTGCAAAACTGCGATACCACAGAACCAAACAATAAAGCAAAAATAACACTAACAGCATTAGACGCTTCATGTACTGAGGTTTGGTTAAAGTTAAACACAGAAAGCATTAACCTACCTACAGAAATAACAATAACCGAAAACGATACTCTAATAAATAATTAC